>JADMIO010814538.1_pt1 | contig 36265 bp, 34 predicted proteins | sample 8958161 | NCBI WGS metagenome assembly JADMIO01 (sample SAMN16585339, study PRJNA669376) | soil metagenome | isolation source: Crop rotation soil | place: USA: Cullars Rotation, Alabama | collected 2011
CTTTCCCGGCAGCAGCCGCCGCTCGCCAATCTGCCGGGACACCTCGTAGTGGTCGCGGGAATAGCCGAACGAGCCTGCCATCCCGCAGCAGCCGGAGTCGAGGTCCACCACCGTGCACGCGGGGATGCGCGAGAGCAGCGCCTTGGCCGGCGCAACCAGGCCCATCGACTTCTGATGACAGTGCCCGTGCAGCACCACGGTGGGCGGCCCCGACTTCAGGTTGAGCGCGAGCCGTCCGCCCGCCAGTTCCCGCTCGAGATGGTCCTCGAAGAGGAGGCACGCCTCCGCGACCACCTGCGCCTTGCGCTGCTCCTCGCCACGCAGCAGCGCCGGCGCATCCTCGCGCACCGCGGACAGACAGCTTGGCTCGAGGAAGAGAATCTTCTCGCCGCGGGAAGCCGCCTCGTAGAGCGCGTCGGCATTCTTCCTCGCGAGCTTGCGCGCCGCGTCGAGCTGACCGGTGGAGATCTGCGGCCGTCCGCAACAGTCGTGCGCGACGAGCCGCACGTCCGCGCCCGCGGCGTCGAGGACCTTCACCGCCGCGATGCCGTTCTCGGGCTCGTTGAAATTCGTGAAGGTGTCGTTGAAGAGAATGACCCCTCCCGCCCCTCCGGCCTTTCCCGCCTTACCGGCCGCCTGCGCGAAGCGATCGGCGAAGGTGCGCTTCACCCACGGCGGCGGCGTGCGCCGCCGATCGATGCCGAACAGCTTCTCGTTCATCCACCGGCCGAAGCCGCTGCCCGTCATCGCGTTGGCCAGCGGCGCGAACTGGCTGCCGATCTTCGACAGCTCGCGCACGTTGCCGAGCACGCGCTTGCCGAGCGGGATGCCGTGCTTGCGCCAGTGCTCGGCGAGGTATTCGCTCTTGAACCTCGCCACGTCGACGCCCACGGGACATTCCGCCTTGCACGCGCGGCATTCGAGGCACAGGTCAAGCGTCTCGAGAACCCCGTCGTCATCGAGGCCGGCTTCGGCGAGCCTGCCAGTCATCGCCAGCCGCAGCGTGTTCGCCCGCCCGCGCGTCACGTCCCGTTCGTCGCGCGTCGCCATGTACGACGGGCACATCGTCCCTTCGAGCTTCTTGCGGCAGGCGCCGACGCCGCTGCACATCTCGACGGCGCGGCCGAAGCCGCCGTATTCGGAATAATCGAAATAAGTCGGCGGATCCGGCGTCTGATAGTTCGCGCCGTAGCGCAGGTTCGTGGTGAACGACGGGCAATCGACGATCTTCCCCGGATTGAAGACGCCGTGTGGATCGAAGGTGTGCTTGACGGCGCGGAAGGCCTGATACAGCGCCGGACCGAACATCTTCTCCATGAACCAGCCGCGCACGAGGCCGTCGCCGTGCTCGCCGGACAGCGCGCCGCCGTACTTGAGCACGAGGTCCGCGCTGTCGGTCGCGATGCGCTCGAACCTGGCGATTCCTTCGGCGGTCTTCATATTGACCACCGGCCTGACGTGCAGGCACCCCACCGACGCATGCGCGTAGACGCCCGATTCGCTGCCGTTGCGCGCGATCATCGCCAGGAACTCGGCGATGTAGTCGCGCAGCACCTCGGGTTTCACGGCGGTGTCTTCGACAAAGGAGAGCGACTTCTCGTCGCCCTTCATCGCCATCGACAGGCCGAGCGACATCTCGCGGAAACTCCAGACGCGCGCCTGCTCCGCCAGCGGCAACAACCGGCGATAAACGCACTTGAACGCCTTCAGGTCGCGTTCGATCGCCTCGAGGCGCGGCGGCAGGTCCTCCGCGCGATCGGCGTAGAGCTCGACGTTCAGCAGGGCGCCGGGATCCTCGGTCTGCAGAATGGTGCGGCGCATCCGATCCATCGCCGGGTTTTCACGCGCGTGGTTCAGGATGAACCGGTCCATCACCTCGATGGCCGACGGCTTGTGCTCGAGGATGATCGGCGTGGCGGCAAGCGCATCGAGCAGCTCGTCGAACTCGATGGCGAGCACCGCCTTCTCTTTCGGCAGCGGCACCAGGTTGATCCTGGCGGCGGTGATCATCGCCAGGGTACCTTCCGATCCGACGATGATTTTCGAGAGGTTGAACGGTTTGCTCTCGTCGACGAACTCGTCGAGGTTGTAGCCGCCGACGCGGCGCACCACCTTCGGATATCGCTTCTCGACTTCATCCGCGCATTCGCGCGCGATGCGCCGCACCTCGCGGTAGCACGCCGCTTCGAGGGTGTCGCCCTGGCAGGCCGCCTCGAGCTCCGCGCGATTGAGCGGCCGGAAGTGCGCCTGCGAACCGTCCGACAGGATGACATCGAGCTCGAGGACGTGATCGATGGTCTTCCCATACATGACGGATCGCGCGCCGCAGGAGTTGTTGCTGATCATGCCGCCGATGGTGGCGCGGCTGGCGGTCGAAATGTCCGGCGCGAAGCGCAGTCCGTGCTGTTTGAGCTGCGCGTTCAGCTCGTCGAGGACGATGCCCGGCTCGACGATCGCCCAGCGTTCGGGGACGTTCAGCTCCAGGATGCGGTTGTAGTACTTCGAGGTGTCGAGCTGCAGTCCGTGGCCAATCGCCTGCCCCGCCTGCGACGTGCCGCCGCCGCGCGCCGTCAGCGAAACACCGTGCGCACGCGCGAGATTGACCGTCCGCAGGATGTCCTCGCGCGATTTGGCGATGACGACGCCGAGCGGATGCATCTGGTAGACGCTGGCGTCGGTTGAATAGAGGGCGCGCGAAACCGCGTCGAAGCGGACTTCGCCGGCAATCTGCTCCTCGAGCTCGCGCCGTAAAGTCCCGGATTGAATGACTTTGAGTGGTTTACCCGCCAAGTCGCTCAATTGTATAGTGTGCATCCCTGAGAGGAGCGGATCCTGATGTCGAATTCTGACGGAACGCCAGCGACGGTTCCGGCGCGCCGGTGGTGGCAGCTCCTGGCCGGCGTGATCTGCATGGTGATGATCGCCAACCTGCAGTACGGCTGGACCTACTTCGTCGATCCCATCAACGCTCGCTTTCACTGGGGCCGCACGGACATCCAGATCGCCTTCTCGATCTTCGTCGCCACCGAAACGTGGCTCGTGCCGATCGAAGGCTGGTTCGTCGATCGTTTCGGACCGCGCATCGTCGTCATGTTCGGCGGTGCCGTGGTCGCCTTGGCCTGGGCGATCAATTCGTTCGCGACGTCGCTGCCGATGCTCTACCTCGGCATGGCGACGGCCGGCGTCGGCGCGGGCGCGGTCTACGGCACGTGCGTCGGCAACGCGCTCAAGTGGTTCGCCGATCGACGCGGGCTGGCCGCGGGGCTGACGGCAGCGGGCTTTGGCGCCGGCGCCGCGGCCACGGTCTACCCAATTGTGACGACCATCGGCACCTACGGCTACGACAAGGCGTTTCTCTGGTTCGGCCTCGGCCAGGGCGTCGTGATTCTCATCCTGTCGCAATTCCTCGCCGCGCCGAAGCCGGGCGAAGCGCCCGCGGCGACGCGCAGGCTTTCGCAGACGACGCGCGACTTCAAACCGATGGAAATGGTCGGCACGCCGATCTTCTGGATTCTGTACGTGATGTTCGTGCTGGTCGCGGCCAGCGGACTCGTCGTCACGGCGCAGGTCGCGCCGATCGCCAGGGACTACGGCGTCGCCGGGCTGCCGGTCAATTTCCTGTTCATCAGCTCGACCGTCCTCATCATGGCCGGCATCGTGGACAACGTGCTCAACGGACTGGCGCGACCCACGTTCGGTTGGGTGTCGGATCACATCGGCCGGGAGAACACGATGGCGGCGGTGTTCGTCGCCGGAGCAGGCGCGTATTGGGCCCTCGGCACGATCGGCAACACACCCTGGACGTTCATCGCCACAGCCGGCCTTGTGTACTTCACGTGGGGCGAGATCTACAGTCTCTTCCCCGCGCTGTGCACCGATACATATGGAACGAAGTACGCGACGACCAACGCCGGCTTGCTCTACACGGCGAAGGGCACGGCGTCGTTCCTCGTGCCGGCGGCCAGCTGGCTGCAGAGCGCCACCGGCAGCTGGCATGCGGTGTTTGTCGTCGCGACCGTTGCCAACCTCGTTGTCGCCGCGACCGCGCTGTTCGTGATCAAACCCATGCGCTCGGGGCGGCAGGCCGAGCACGCCGCCGCGCCGGGCGTCGTCGTGACCGCGAAATGACGCCGCGCGCGTAACGACCCTTACGGCACGGACGGACGTAGTAGCGGTTGACTGCTTCGAGGAAGCTGTCGAAGTCGATCGGTTTCCGGAACTGTGCGTCCATTCGCGCAATGACGCGGCTGACGCCATCCATCGTCTGCTTGCCGATGTTCGTCGGGACGATCGTCTGCGCGGCTTCGAAGCCGGCGTCACGCCGTGCCTGGATCGCACGAGCCTCGTCGAGCTTGACGTTTGCCTCGACCGCGAGCTGACTGAATCATCCGCGTTGTCCCTCGCGCTCTTGATCGAGTGCTGACTGCCTCAACCGTTCGTCGCAACGTTCGGTCAGAATGTCATGGCTGAGGTAACGTTATGCGCACCATGAAGATCGTCATCGTGACGCTTGCGCTCGTCGCCGCGGCGACGAGCGGTCTCGCGCAAAGCACCGCGACGCCGACCAACAACCTTCCGAATCCGTATCGCACGATCGCCAACTACTTTGCGCTGCCCGATGGCCGCCAATGGGGATCGACGAGCGCCGTTGAAATCGACAAGGACGGCCGCAGTATCTGGGTCGCGGAGCGCTGCGGCACCAATTCGTGCGCCGGCTCGAACCTGCCGTCGATCCTCAAGTTCGATCCATCGGGCAGACTGGTAAAGAGTTTCGGCGCGGGGCTGCTGCTCTTTCCGCACGGCATCTTCGTCGATCGCGACGGCAACGTCTGGGTCACCGATGGGCAGGACGATGCGCCGCGGCCGCAGGGGACGGAGGCGAACACGCTCGCCGGACCACCGCCGGGCGCGATGCGCGGCAATCAGGTGTTCAAGTTCAGCCCCGACGGCACGCTGCTGATGACGCTCGGCACGCGCGGCGGCGCCGCGGCGCCCGGCTATTTCTATCAACCCAACGACGTGCTCGTCGCGCCGAACGGCACCATCTTCGTGTCCGAAGGACACGGCGGCGCGAACTCGCGCATCCTGAAATTCTCGAAGGACGGGAAGCTCCTGAAGACGTGGGGCACGAAAGGATCGGGTGACGGACAGCTCGATGGCCCGCACGCGCTCGCCATGGACTCACGCGGACGGCTCTTCGTCGGCGACCGCAGCAACAACCGCATCGTCATCTTCGACCAGGACGGCAAGCAGCTGGATGTGTGGCGGCAGTTCAGCAGGCCGAGCGGCATCTATATCGACAAGCGCGACGTGATCTACGTGGCCGATTCCGAGTCGGAGTCGGTGTCACGCAATCATGACGGCTGGAAGCGCGGCATCCGCGTCGGCAGCGCGCGCGACGGGTCGGTCACCGCATTCATTCCCGACCCGGTGGAGAAGGCGACGGGCACGAGCGCGGCGGAAGGCGTGGCCGCCGATGCCGACGGGAACATTTACGGCGCCGAAGTTGGTCCCAAAGCCGTGAAGAAGTACGTCGCAGCAGGGCGGGTCGGCGAAGCGCTGTTGCCGGGCGCACGCGGACCCGCCGCCGCGGCGGAGCGGCTCCCTCGCACGGCCGATGGACATCCTGACCTGCAGGGCATCTGGCGCCCGCGAACGAACATCGGGAATGACGTCGGCGAGCTGCCGTACCTGCCGGCGGCGCTGGCGAAGAAACAGGAGAACTTCCGGCAGCGCGCGACGCTCGACCCGCTCGCGCAGTGCTTCCTCGCCGGCGTTCCGCGCATCATGTATCTGGACTACCCGTTCCAGATCTTTCAAACGAAGGACAGCGTCGCCATCACGTTCGAGTGGCAGCACGTCTTCCGGCTGATCTACACGAACGGCACGAAAGCGGCGACGCCGCTGCCATTCTGGATGGGCGACTCCCGCGGCCACTGGGACGGCGATACGCTGGTCGTCGACGTCACCAACCACAACGATCAGACGTGGTTCGACATGGCGGGTAACTACCACAGCGCCGCGCTGCGAGTGACCGAACGCTACTCGATGGCCGACGCTGACACGATTCGCTACGAGGCGACGATCGAGGATCCGCAGACATTCGCCAAGCCGTGGACGATCACCGTGCCGCTGCAACGGCAGAAAGGCAGCACGCGCATCCTCGAGTATCCGTGCCGTGCGAACCTCGAAGAAGCGCGCGGCGAGTTCAAGCCGGAAGCGCGCACCTGGTACCGGAAAGATGCGCCGCCGGTGAAGCCATTGCCGATGCCGGCACGCGCGGTCGCCGCGGCGCCTGCCGCCACGGCAATCCCGAGGATGCCCGATGGCAAACCGGATCTGAACGGCTTCACCGAAGCTGATGCCGGCGGCGCGAACTGGGGCTTCGAACCACATCATGAGCCGTTCACGCCCGGCGGCCGCGGCGTGCTGATCGAGCCGCAGACCGGCGGGATGCCGTATCAGGATTGGGCGCGGGCGGAGAAACAGGATCGTTACGCGAACCCGGCGCGCGGCTACGACGACCCGACCGCGCACTGCTTCCCCGGCGGTGTGCCGCGGGCACTCTACGTCCCGTCGCCGTTCTACATCGTGCAGACGCCCGGCTACGTCGTCATCCTCCTGGAGCGGATGTCGTGGCGCATCATCCCGACGGACGGAACGCCGCATCTTGCGGATACAATCCGCCTCTGGCAGGGCGACTCGCGCGGCCACTGGGAAGGCGACACGCTCGTCGTCGACACGGCGAACCTGAATGGCAAGACGTGGCTGAACGAAGTCGGCGACGTCATCAGCTACGCGGCCACCGTCGTCGAGCGGTTCACGCCAGTGAGCGCGACAACGATTCAGTACGAGGCGACGGTGAACGACCCGGTCGTGTTCACGCGGCCGTGGACGATTGCGATGCCGCTCAAACGGAATGCGAAGGGCGAGCTGCTCGAGGTCGCGTGCCTGGAGGACAACCAGGACCTGCAGCATCTCAAGGACGTCAAGGACGGGAGCACCAGACAATGAGGGTGGCGGGCGTATTCGTGCTGCTCTGTGCGTTGGCGGCGCCGGCCTTCGCGCATCATTCCTTCACCGCGGAATTCGACATCACCAAGCCGGTGACGCTCACCGGCACGATCACGATGGTGCGCTGGTCCAATCCGCACGGGTGGGTGTACATCGACGTGAAGGGCGCGGACGGCAAGGTTGTGAACTGGGCGTTCGAAACCGCGGCCGCCAACGCGCTTTACCGCCGCGGCACGCGGCCCGAGGATTTTCCGATTGGCACGCAGGTGACCATCGACGGGTTTCTCGCGCGCAACGGCACGCCGACCGCGACGAGCGGCAAGGCGATGTTTCCCGACGGCCGCACGCTCACGATTGGCGCGGGTGCAGTGGCAGGAGAACAGAAATAATCGTTCCCTTCCCTTCCACGCTGTCGGCGCGGATGTCGCCGCCGTGCGCGACCACCAGGTTGCGCGCGATGGTCAGGCCGAGCCCTGAGCCGCGCGACGAGCGGCCTTTATAGAACCGGTCGAAGATCTTCGGCAGATCCGGCGCGGGGATTCCCGATCCCGTGTCGCGCACCGTTAACTCGATTGCTTCCTCCCACGGCGATGCGCTGACCGTGACACGGCCACCCTCGGGCGTGTGGCGCAGCGCGTTCGAGATCAGGTTGACGAGCACTTCGCGGATACGAAGCGGATCGACCTCGATCAAGGGCAGGTCGGGTGCGACGGCCACGTCGAGATCCACTCTGCGGCCGGCGGCATCCGCGGCAAACGAGGAAATGGCGTCGTTGACCAGCACGCCGATGTCCGTTGATTCCTTCTGCAGCGCCAGCGTGCCGCTCTCGGTATGCGCCAGCGTACGCAGGTCCTCGACGAGGCGCGCGAGCATCCGCGTCTCCTGAAGCGCGGCGGCAATTTGCGTCTCGTCCCGGGGATAGATGCCGTCGAGCATCCCCTCGAGCCTGCCCTGCACCACCGCGAGCGGCGTCCGCAGTTCGTGAGCGATGTCCGCCATCAGGTGCCGCCGCTGCACGTCCTGCGCCTGCAGGCGCGTCTGCATGCCGCCGAACATGCGCAGCACGCGCCGGAACAGGAGGGCGATGACGAACAGCCAGAGCACGGCGCCGAAGACGCGCTGCGGGCGCGCGATCGGTACGCCGCCGAGCCACGACAGCACCGTCGTGAATCCGACGAGCATGAAGAAGAGACCGATGAGAAACACACCACGCAGCGGACCGGGCAGGCGGCCCCGTGCGCGGCGCCACGCGCGGGGACTGCGCGGCGGCCACGGTTCGTTGTGCGGCCACCACGGCGGCGGCTGACGTCGACGCGGATACCACCCCCGGTCGTCCGTCATTCGGCGAACTTGTAGCCCATGCCGTAGACCGTGAGGATGTAATGCGGACTGCGCGGATCGCGTTCCATCTTCCGGCGGATGTTCTTGATGTGCGTGTCGATGGCCCGCTCGAACGACTCGACGTCGGTGCCGCGCACGGCATCGAGCAGCTGCGCGCGGGTGAAGATGCGGCCCGGCTGACGCGCGAGTGCCGCGACGAGCTGAAACTCGGTCGGCGTGAGATCGATCGCCGCGCCGTTGCGCGTCACCTGCAGGCGCGTGTTGTCGATCACCAGGTCGCCGCGGCGCAGCACGTCACCGCCTGCGCCGGTTGCATCCGCGCGGCGGAGCACCGAGCGCACACGGGCGACGAGCTCCCGCGGGCTGAACGGCTTGGTCATGTAGTCGTCCGCGCCGAGTTCGAGGCCGGCGAGCCGGTCCGACTCCTCGATACGCGCCGTCAGCATGATGATCGGCACGTTCCCCTCGCGCCGCAGCGTGCGGGCGACTTCGATGCCGTCCATCTTCGGCAGACCGAGGTCGAGGACGATCAAGTCCGGCCGCTGCGCGCGCGCGACGGCCAGCGCGTCGACGCCATTCGACGCGATGAGGACGCCAAAGCCGCCATGTCGCAGGTAATCACCCGCGATCTGCGCGATTGACGGCTCGTCATCCACAACCAGGACGGTTTTACCTGCCACCTGCCCCCTGCCCCCTGCCCTGCCCTTGCCCTATCCTGCGCGGCAATTATGGAGTGATTGTGAGCCGGACTCGTCGTTGCAGTCCCCCTCGGTACGCATGCGTGGGCTACCAATCAGGTGCGTTCTCCTCCTCCTAAGCGGACTCCTTGTCGCCGAATGTGGAAGTACAACGCCCTCGGCCCCCAGCCCACAGCCTGCGCCTTCCCCCTCGGCTCCCGCGCCCTCGTCGCCGCTCGTGCGGACGGCGAACATCGTCGGCCGATGGCCTGGCGGCTCACAGGTCCAATACTCGGACCCGGCGAGAGGGCTGCAATGGACCTGGTCGTGCGACGGGAGCCTGGCCATCGACACGCAGCAGGGCATGCAGTTCCAGGGCGCGGTGGGGTGGCAGGGGAGCGGGTCCAATACCGACTTCTACTGCACCTACAGCAGCAGATTCACGGCGACGATGACGGGCGCCGATTCCTTCACGTTGCGCATGGAGCGGGCGCGCCAGGGATGTAGCGCGGCGCAGGGGCGTTTCTGTTGCGAGCGCGTGTCGGGTGACGACGTCTTTACAGGGCAATTCACGGATGGTCCGCAGATGACAGGCAGCATGACCGATCACGTGTCGTGCACCGATCCGTCCGGGCGCCCGTTTGACGGCGAGCGGACCATCACCTTCTCGCAAGCCAAGGTCGCGCAGTAACTACGTCAGCGCGCGCACTTCCTCGTCTGTCAACTGAATCGCCGACGCCGCGACGTTTTCTTCCAGGTGTTTCCTCTTCGACGTGCCGGGAATCGGCAGCATCACCGCTGCGCGCCGCAGCAGCCATGCCAGCGCAATCTGTGACGGTTCCGCATGGTGACGCTTCGCGATTTCCGCCAGCCCCGGCGTGCTCTTCGGCGCGCGCCCGAGCAGCTTGCGCACCCCTTGCTTCAGGCCACGCTTCGCGACCTCGCCCGCCTGCAGCGGATACCACGGAATGAACGCGATGCGCTGGCGCTCGCAGTAGGTGACGACGTCCTCCCACTCACGGTCGACGAGGTTGTAGCGGTTCTGAACGGAGACGACCGGAAAAAATTTCCTCGCGCGCTCGATTTGCGCGACGCTCACTTCCGACAGGCCGACGTGCCTGATCTTTCCGGCGCGCTGCGCCTGCTGGAGGAAGCCGAACTGATCGTCCTCCGGCACCTTGGCGTCGATGCGGTGCAGCTGATAGAGATCGATGCGGTCGACACGCAGGCGGCGAAGGCTGCCGTCGAGCCCCTCGCGCAACCGATCCGGATGCCCGTTGTCCGTCCAGTCGCGCGGCCCCGGCCGATCGATCCCGCCCTTGGTCGCAATCACCAGATCCTTCGGATAGGGATAGAGCGCCTCGGCGATCATCTGCTCGCTGACCTGCGGACCGTAGGATTCCGCCGTGTCGATCAGATTGATCTGCAGTTCGATGGCGCGGCGCAGCGTCGCCAACGCCTCGGGCTTGTCCGCCGGCGGGCCCCATATCCCCTCACCAGTAACGCGCATTGCCCCGAAACCGAGGCGGTGCACGGGCAGGTCTCCGCCGAGTAGAAACGTTCCGCTAAGCGCGGCTGTGGGAATCGTCATGGCACTAAACGGCAGTTCCTTCCTCTCTTCGGAGGTTTTGACGTCCGAAAAGGCTGGCGGCTCCTTTGCTCAAGCCTCAGCCGGTATGTGTGGAATCGCAGGTGTCCGCGCGGCAATGGCATACAGCATCGACCCTACACGCGCGGCCGCAAGTTATCAACCATTCGTCTCAGTCACATATGGAACGTCTACTTCAGGAACTGCGCGCGTTCATCATCGATAACTTTCTGTTTGGCGACGCATCGGGGCGCTTCACCTTCACCGATGACGACTCGTTCCAGCAGCGCGGCATCGTGGATTCGACCGGCATCCTCGAGCTCGTCTGCCACCTGCAGGAGCGCTACGGGATCGACATCGATGACGCGGAGCTCGTTCCCGACAACCTGGATTCGGTAAGCAAAGTCGCCAGCTTCGTCGAGCGGAAACAGTCCCTGGCCACGCGCGCGACCGCGGGCCACGCCGACGGCCAGCGGGAGCGAATGCGGCGTGCGAGTTAACGGACTGCTCGAAGCGCGCGCCGCGGACATGCCGCGCAAGACGGCGCTCGTCTGCGGAACGGAGCGCTACAACTACGCGCAGGTCGACGAGGAGGCACGCCGCTTCGCGCGGCTGCTCTACGAGGGCGGCATTCGCCCTGGCGACCGCGTGGCGATCTGCCTCGAGAACTCGTGCGACGCCGTCATCGCGATCTTCGGCGCGCTGAAGGCGGGGGCCGTCTTCTTCGTCGTCAGCCCGCAGGCGCGGCGCGAGTACCGCAACCGGCTGATGCGCGACAGCGGCGCGGCGGCGGTTGTCGAGCGCGACGCCAACGGCAAGCCGTTCATCACGCGCATCACCAACCCGGGGCGCGGCACCAGCCTCGTCGACCCGGATCTGGCGGCGCTCGTCTACACGTCAGGCTCCACCGGCGCGCCGAAAGGCGTGATGCTGACGCACCGCAACCTGACGTTTGCCGCCGGTTCGATCTGCAGTTATCTCCACAACACCGCGGAGGACGTGATCCTCAGCGTGCTGCCGCTGTCGTTCACCTACGGTCTGGGTCAGGTGACCACGGCGTTTCATTCGGGCGCCACGCTGGTCATCGAGCGATCGTTTACCTATCCGCGCATCGTGCTCGACACGATGCGGCGCGAGCGGGTGACCGGCTTCCCCATCGTGCCGACGATGGCCACGCTGCTGCTGCAGCAGGATTTGCGCAAGCACCAGCTGCCCCACCTTCGCTACATCACCAATGCGGCGGCGGCGCTGCCCGCGGCGAAAACGCGCGCGCTGCGTGAGGCGTTTCCGCATACGCAGATCTTCCTGATGTACGGCCTGACCGAGTGCCAGCGCGTCTCGTACTTGCCGCCGGAGCTGATTGACGACTACCCCGACTCGGTGGGCATTCCGATTCCCGGCACGACGGCCGAGGTCGTCAACGGCGAGCTCATCGTCCGTGGACCGCACATCATGCAAGGCTACTGGAACGATCCGCGGGCGACCGCGAATGTCCTCGGCCACGATTCGCTGACGGGCGAAACGGTGCTCCACACCGGCGACCTGTTCCGTCGCGATCAGCACGACCTGCTCTACTTCATCGAGCGCCGTGACGACATGATCAAGGTGCGCGGCGAGAAGGTGGCGCCGCGCCAGGTCGAAGAGGTGATCGCGCGCCTGTCCGGTGTCGCCGAGGTCTCGGTCTACGGCGTGCCCGACGATCTGACGGGCGAAGCGGTCGTCGCCTCGGTGAAGCCATTGGACGGCATGACAGTGACCGTCGATCAGGTGCGCCGGCACTGCCTCGAGCACCTCGAGCCGTACATGGTGCCGAAGCTCGTCGAGCTGCGCGCGGCGCTGCCGACGACACCGAACGGCAAAGTGAGCCGGCGGGCACTGCGGCTGTTGACGTTTCCCCACGGAGAATCGGCGGCATGAGTACGGTGACGGCGTTTTCGGCCGACGTTCTCCGCATCGATGCGGCAGCCGTCGCGCGCGACCTCGAGACGTTCCTGCGTGAAACAGTCTTCCACCAGCTGCGCCGCAAAGGCATCGTCGTCGGCTTGTCGGGCGGCATCGACAGCAGCGTCGTCGGCGCGCTCGCGTCACGCGCGCTCGGCGCGGAACGCGTGCTCGGCCTGATGATGCCCGAGGCGGATTCATCGGGCGACAGCGAGACACTCGCCACGACGCTGGCGCAGACGTTCGGCATCCGCACCGTTCGCGAAGACATCAGCGAGACGCTGGCCGCCGCCGGCTGCTATCGGCGCCGAGACGAAGCGATCCGCTCGGTCGTTCCCGAGTACGGCGAGGGCTGGCGCTGCAAGCTCGTGCTGCCCGATCAGGTCACGCGTCCCGGCTACGCCATCTTCTCCATCGCCGTCTGCCCGCCGGGCGGCGAAGAGCGCCGCGTGCGGCTGACGCTCGACGCCTACCTCGCCGTCGTCGCGGCGACGAACTTCAAACAGCGCGTCCGCAAGATGATGGAGTACCACTACGCGGATCGCCTTCGCTATGCCGTCGCCGGCACCGCCAACCTGCTCGAACACGATCAGGGGTTCTTCGTGAAGCTCGGCGACGGCGCGGCCGATGTGAAGCCGATCGCCCATCTCTACAAGTCGCAGGTGTATCAGCTCGCCGAATTCCTCGGCGTGCCGGACGCGATTCGCCATCGCCAGCCGACGACGGATACGTATCCGCTCGAGCAGTCGCAGCAGGAGTTCTACTTCGGCCTGTCGCTCGAGCAGACGGATCTCTGCATCTACGCGCGCGATCATGACGTTCCGGTCGACGAGGTCTCGCCGGCCGTGGGCCTTCCACCCGAGCAGGTGATGCGTGCCTTTCAGATGATCGACTCGAAGCGCGAAGCCGCGCGCTATCTGCACGCCGCGCCGGTGCTCTTCGGCAACGAGCACGCGGGATGACCTGGACGCAACTGCGCGATCGCGTGAAGTCGCTGGCGCACACGCCGCGGCTGCTCCTCGCGCAGAAGGTGCTGCGGCGCGTGCCGCTGCGGCCGGTCGACGTCGGCAAGCTCTGTTTCCTGCAGTTGGACGGCGTGCCGCGGGTGCCGCCGTCGATGCTGCGCGGCCACGCGGACGTGCGGTTCGCCACCGCCGACGACCTCGACGCGCTCGTCCGATTGCAGGACCGGCGCGAGCTGTTCCGCGACCGTTTTGCCGACGGCGATCGCTGCGTCATCGCGCTCGCCGATGGCCGTGTCGTCGGCTACGAATGGTTTTCCGATAACCCCGTGCATCACGAGACGGGCTGGGGCTACTGGATCACCATTCCCGGCGGATACGTCTACGCCTACGACGCCTATATCGATCCCGGTTATCGCAACACCGGCCTGTGGCTGCGCTTCAAGGCGTATCTCGCCGAGTGGATGACCGCCGGCGGCAAGAAAGGCGTGCTGACGTTCGTCGATTACGGCAACTGGCCGTCGCTGCGCACGCACCTGCGTTTCGGCTTCGTACCTACCGAGAGCGTGCTTGCCTTGCGCGTCGCCGGCCTGCGCCTGTTCCGCAAGGTGCGCGCGGCGGGAACCGCGACGTGGTCGCTGCTGTTGCTGCTCATGCACCAGTCGCTCGTGCACATGCACCACGCCGCACGCACGGTCCACGCCGCGCTCGCCCTCGTGCGCCGCTGATCACGCCGTCGGCGGCGCCGGCGCGCTGCCGTCGCGCATCCGCTCGTGCGCGCGCCGATGCCAATCGTCGAAGCGCGAGGGACCATCGCCGCGATAGTCGTCATACCGCCACCGGCGCCATCCCCAGCCCCATCCGAACAGACCAAAGAGCACCATCCGCAGGATGAAGAAGAAGAACAGGATGCCGAACAGCGGGCCGAAGAACCCGAAGCGCGGGCCGTAGCCGTAGTAGCGATACGGGTAGTACGGCGGGGGCAGCGCGGGCGCGCCTGGCGCGGCGGCTGCCCCGGGGGCGGCAACCGCCGGGGGCGGCTGAAGCGCGACGCCGTGCGCGACACCTGCCTGATACGCAATCGCACCAATCGCCACCGCGGCAAGGAGCGCCAACACGCCCGCCGCCCACCGTGTTCGAGAATGACCGTTCATTGACCGTTCCTCCATGCGCTCAGTGTCGCGGGGAATTGTGGAGGAACTATGAAGGGCGCCGCGGACGCGGACGGCGACGAAGCCTCAGAGACACAGAGACTCAGAGAATCTATTCCTCTGCGACTCTGCGTCTCTGCGGCTTGTGTCCGCTACTCAGCGACGATGGTGAGCTGTGGGACGACGTTGATGAAGGGCGAGAAGGTGGCGCTGCGGCCGAACTGATCGGTCGCGGTGACCGTGTAGCTCAGTTTTCCGGGCTGCGCATCCATCGGCACGACCCACACGCCGGTCCACATCTCGGACGGCTGCCGCGGATATTCTTCCGCCGGGAAGCCGCCGACGCCGCGCCACCGCGTCGGCAGGTCGAGGGTTCGTCCCATGTAGTTGACGTGTACCACCATCGTCGCGGTGTTCTCGGTCTCACCGGTGCCGCCGTCGATGGCGGTCATGCGGAAACCGACCTGCTGACCGCGCTTGAAGCGGTTCGTCAGGATGCAGTGGGTGGGCGACGTGCCCGGTTTGTCGAAGCTGGCCAGGTCACCCCAGATCACGAGCTTGCCCTGGCCGTGGCCGGCCTGCTTCGCCGGCGGCGCCGCTGGCTCGCCGCGGCCGCGTCCCTGTCCCTGTCCCGCCACGGTCGCGGCAGCAATCACCGCACAGAGCAACGTTCCCGATACGAGCGCGAGCCGTTTCATCTATTTCCTCCCTGAGCGCCCGGCGCGCCACCCTGCACGCGCACTTCGGGCTTGGGAAATCCGTTGTGATAAATCGTCAGATAGCGAATGTCACGCCCGTTCGCATCGAGCCAGCCGACGGACTGCTGAAAGAAGTCCGGGACCGGATAGCCCGCGGGCACGGTCCCTTCGATGATGTAGAGCTTGTTCTCGTGCATGTAGATCGCCGCCGAGGTGCGCGCCTTGGTCTTCTCGTTGACGAGATTGACCATGTGGCCTTCGACGAGGTTCATGTTCGTCCAGCCAAGATAGATCGGCTTCTCGTCGGGCCGCTGCATCAGTTCCCACGTGGCGTGGATCACCGCACCTTCGATGTCCGGTTTCCAGTAGCCGGCGCCGGTTGAACTGGCCGCGCCCGTGTTGCCCGAGCACGCTTCCGCCCCCGGCGGACACGCCTTCGCCTTCTCGGTCGCAATCGCCTGGATGTTGTTGTAGTCGACGACGGTGACCTTGAAGTGGGTCTGTCCCTGATCGACGCTGTAGATGCGCGACGGGAGCATCGATTTGAATTCAGAGGTGTAGGTGGTCTCGGTCACCTTCGGCTGCGCCGGGAAGACGATCGAGAAGCGATCCTGCATGCTCTTGAACTCGACGTACTCCTGGGCGCTGGGAAAAATCCCAAATCCCAAGATCCAAATCCCGAATCCCAAACAGGCAATTCGCCGCATGGCTTACCGTCCCTGCTGTGGCGACTGCTGCCCCTGCTGCGCCGGCTGCTGTCCCGGCTGCGGCGCGGGGCCGCGTCCCGTCGCGGGCTTCGGGAAGCCATTGTGGTAGAGCGTCTGATAGCGGATGCCGTTGCCGTTCTCATCGAGCCAGCGCACCGACTGCTGGAAGAAGCCGGGCTCCGGATATCCCTTCGGCACCGTGCCCTCGAGGATGTACAGCTTGTTTTCGTGCATGTAGATGCCGGCCGACGTGCGCGACTGGTCGGCGTTGTTCGTCATGTAGATCATCGTGCCTTCGACGAGGTCGATGTTGTTCCACGCCATGTAGGTGATCTTCGCGTCGCGCTGCATGAAGAGCCAGGTCGCGTACTTCTCGGCGCCCGCGAGATCGGCCTTCCAGTAACCGAGGCCCGTTGAACTCCCGCCGCCGCGGCATGTCTCTGCGCCGGCGGGGCAGGACTTGGAGCGCTCGGTCGCAATCGCCTCGATGTTGCTGTAGTCGACAACGGTCACCTTGAAGTGGCTGCTGCCCGAATCCGACGAGTAGACGCGGGCCGGGAGCATCGACCCGAACTGCGACTTCCACATGATCTGCTCGACTTTCGGCGCGGTCGGGAACGTGGCGCCGAAGCGGTCGTCCTTGCTCGTGAACTCCTCGTACTCCTGGGCAAACGCCGCCGTCGCGAGCGCGAGAATCAGGGCTGCCGATATTGCACTGAGGCGCATGACTGTCCCTTTGAAATCGGTTGACCGGGGTTTGTGGTCCCGACTGTAAACGGCCTATGTCCCTGTAGTCAATGGGGATAAAGTATCGCCGTGGTGAAGCGCGGCGCCGCGTTTGTCATCGCCCTCGTCTGTGCATGGGTACTCCTCCCCCACGCGGCCTACCCGCACAATCCGACCACGACCACGGTGCTGTTCAATCGTGAGATCACCGCGCTTCTGCAGCGGAAGTGCGTGCAGTGCCATGCCGAGGGCAAGATGGCGATGCCGCTCGTCACCTACGCGCAGACGCGGCCCTGGGCGGAAGCAATCAAGGAAGAGACGCTGTCGCGGCGGATGCCGCCGTGGCCGGCCGAACGCGGCTTCGGCGCGTACTCGAACGACATCGGCCTGACGCCACGCGAGTTCGAGTTTCTGATCTCCTGGATTGACGGCGGCGTCCCCGAGGGCGCGGATCCCCCACCGCAGTCGAGCCCGAAAGGATCCGACCTGCCCTCGACGTGGGCGCTCGGCATGCCCGATGCCGTCGCCGCGCCGGCGATGGCCACCACGATCGAGGCGCGCAGCGCGCCGGCTTTCAAACGCCTGACGATCGATACGGGCCTCGCCCGCGAGGCGTGGGTGCGCGCCATCGACTTCAAGCCCGATCCGCGCGTGACACGCGGCGCTTTTCTAAGCGTCGCCGGCACGGGTCAGTATCTCGGCGGATGGACGCCGTGGCAGTCGTCAACGGAGCTACCGATGGGCGCGGCGTTCAAGCTGCCCGCCCACGCGCGCATTGCCGTTGACCTGATGTATGCCGGTGCATCGCAGCCGGTGTCCGACACGCCGCAGCTCGCCCTCTATTTCGCTGCCGCACCTTCCCCCACGCCGGTGACCACGACGACGATTCACGCGGCGGCAGACGCGCATCCGCCGGCGCGTCTGGTCGCGGAATTCAAAGCGGCCGACGCGCGCGCGCTCGTCTCCCTGCGTCCCGAGCTGCCCGCGGGGACACGGTCGCTCGAGATCAAGGTGATGCGGCCTGATGGCTCGCGCGAGGTGCTCCTCTGGGTGAAGGACGCGCATCAGCTCTGGCCGACACCGTATGTGTTCAAGAAGCCGGTGGCGCTGCCCGCGGGGTCTCTCCTGCAGGCGGTGGCCTACACCGACGCCGCGCAACCTGCCGCGATGACGCTCACGCTGAATCACTATGCGGCGAAATAAGCTCGCGCTCCTGCTCATCGTCCTGCTCACGCTCGGCGCGGCGGCCCAGCAAAGCTCCGCGCCGCCGGGAACCACGGCGTGGTTCTGTCCGATGCATCCGGAAGTGACGGCGGGCGAGCCCGGAAGCCGCTGCCGCAAATGCGGGATGGCGCTCGTGCCGGGCGATCCGTTCGACACGCGCGAGTACGCTCTCGAGCTGACGACGGTCCCCGCTGCCGTGAAAGCCGGCGCACCGGTCACACTGACATTCACGATTCGTCATCCGGGTACCAACGCCCCCATCACCAGCTACGAAGTCGTGCACGAGAAGCGCTATCACCTCTTCGTCGTCAGCCGGGACATGGAGTTCTTCGAGCACATCCATCCGGAGGAGCTGCCGGACGGCCGATGGACGATTCAGACCACGCTGCCGAAAGCGGGCGACTATCGCATCCTCTCCGACTTTCTTCCGACGGGCGGATCGCCGCAGTTCATCGGGCGGACGCTGGAGACCGTCGACTTCACCGGCGATCTCGAGTCGCAGGGGCCGCATCTCACGCCCGACGTGGACGTGGCGAAAACCGTCGGCTCGGTGACGGCGCACCTCGAGCTCGAGCCGGCGCCGCTCGTCGAAGGCCAGTTCGCCCACCTCGGGTTCATGCTGACGGACGCGAAGACGGGGCGGCCGGTCACGGACCTGCAGCCGTATCTCGGGGCGTTCGGCCACGCGCTGATTCTCAGCGAGGACATGCGCGACTACGTACACGCGCACCCGTTTGAAGACCTCGACGTCTCGAAGACGTCCGGCGGCCCGATGGTGACCTTCGAAGGGTACATGCCGAAAGCGGGCCGTTATCGCGCGTGGAGCCAGTTCCAGCGCAATGGGGACGTAATCACTATCCCGTTCACGGTCAACGTGTTGACGCTGGATGAGGCCTACCGGAATCCTGGTGCGTCCGCCGCGGGTCTGCGCTAGACTCTGCGAAGTTAGAAGTTAGAAGTTGGAAGTGGGAAGTAAGTTCGAAGTGCCAGGAGGCCTTATGAATTGCCCTCGGTTGCCCTGGTTGCGGATCGCTTCCACCGGTTTCGCGACGCTGCTCGGCGTCGCCCTCATGTCCACGCACGGACGCGCTGCGGATTCCGCAACGGCGGCGCCGACCGTGACGTTCACCAGGGACGTCTCGCGCATCCTCCAGGACAAGTGCCAGCAGTGCCATCAGCCGAACTCCATCGCGCCGATGTCGCTCATCACCTACGAGGACGTGCGGCCGTGGGCGCGCTCGATCAAGCAGCGCGTGGTGACGCGGCAGATGCCGCCGTGGCACGTCGACATGAGCGTCGGCGTGCACGAGTTCAAGAACGACATCTCGCTGAGCGACGCGCAGATTGACACGATTGCGCGCTGGGTCGACGCCGGCGCGCCGGAGGGCGATCCGAAGGACATGCCGCCGGCCAAGCCGCTCGTCACCGACAACGAGTGGCAGGGCGTGCGCGACGGCTTCGGTCCCCCCGATCTCGTCATCCGCTCGTCCGAGTACACGATGCCGGCGCAGCACCAGGACGTCTGGTACCGGCCGATGAGCGACATCCCGCTCACCGAACCGCGCTGGGCGCGCATGGTGGAGATTCGTCCGACCAATCTGAAGGGCCGCCGCATCGTCCACCACTCCATCGCGTATCTCGTGCTGAACAACGATCCGCAGGCGGTGAACACGGGAACCGCGAACGGCTTCACCGGTGGCGGCGCGGATCCGACGCCCGTCGATCTCGTCAACCGTCGTCCGCAGTTGATGGAGTGGGCGATCGGCAAAGGCTACGACCGTTTCCGCGACGGCACGGGCAAGCTGATTCTCCCCGGCGAGAAGATTTCGTGGGATCAGCATCTGCACGCCGTCGGCGAGGAGATCACCGCGGGCTCCGAGATCGGCATCTGGCTCTATCCGAAGGGACAGGAGCCGAAGAAGCGCACGTATCTGATCGCCTTCACCGGCCTGCGCAAGTCGGAATACCTCGACATCCCGCCGAACTCGATCGCCACCACGGACGGCTTCACGGTGCTGAAGGAGAACACGCTCATCACCAACTTCCAGCCGCATTTCCATTTGCGCGGCAAGGCGATGCAGGTTGAAGCGATTCTGCCCGACGGGACGAACCAGATCGTCAGCTACGTCGGCCACTTCAACTTCAACTGGATGACGAACTACATCTACGCGGATGATGCGGCGCCGGTCTTCCCGAAAGGGACGGTGATTCACGTCAGCGCGTGGTACGACAACACGCGGGCCAATCCGTTCAACCCGGATCCCGATCAGTGGGTCGGCTATGGCGACCGCACCGTCGACGAGATGGCGCACGCCTGGATGAACGTCGTCTATCTCACGGACGACGAATACAAGGGCGTGGTGGCGGAACGGAAAGCGAAGGCAGACAAGGGATCCAATCAAACGAAATGACGCGCCGCGTCGTCGTCGGGGCGCTCGTAGTCTTCGTCGTAATTCTCTTCGTCGTATGGGCCGGCTTCAGCCGGCCCATCTTCGCCCAGCAGCTTCCCAGCGAACCGCAGCGGCAATTCGGGACGAGCGTCACCGGCGCGTTCGAAGGCTGGTTCACTGCGCCTGACGGGACGCGCAGCTTTCTCATCGGTTACTTCAACCGCAACAACAACCAGGCGATCGACGTTCCCATCGGCCCGAACAATCACATCGATCCCGGCGGTCCCGACATGGGACAGCCAACGCACTTCCTTCCGGGGCGGCACTGGGGCATGTTCGCCATCACCGTGCCGCCTGAGTTCACTGGTCCCGATCAGCGCCTGACGTGGACGATCGTGGCAAACGGCCAGTCCACCGTCATTCCGCTGCGGCTGCATCCGGACTACAACGTCAGCCCGTTTGCCGACGTCGCGGTGAAGAACACGCCGCCGCTGCTCCGCTTCGCCGAGCAGGGGCCGTCCGTGCAGGGACCTCTTGCAACGCTCGCCTCGGCGGTCAGCCGCACCGCGCGCGTCGGCATGCCGCTCGCGCTCTCCGTCTGGGCGGACGATGACGCGAAGTTCGCGAGCGGAACGATGGCGCTGCCGGCGAAGCTGCCGCCGCCGGTGCGCTTCTACTGGTCGATGTATCGCGGCCCCGCGGCCGTCATGTTCGACAAGGACGAGCCGACCACCGAGGTCCTCGCGGGCGGCGCGCTGAATCAGCCGTTCCGTGGGAAGGCGACCACCAACGCGACCTTCAAGCAGCCGGGCGACTACGTGCTGCACGTCACCGCGAACGACTACTCCGGCGAAGGCGGATCGGGTGAGGTCTGCTGCTGGACGACGGCGCTCGTGAAAGTGTCTGTTACTCCGTAACCGAACTGCCAACGACCAACTACCAATTCCCAAACACAACGAACTCAGCCAGCCGCAACGTGGTTCTGGGGATAGCATGGACACGTGAACGCCGCGCGCATCCATCGTTTTGGTTCACCCGATGTGATCGTGGTTGAGGACATACCCCGCCCCGTTCCGGCGATGGGAGAAGTGCTGGTCCGGGTCGCAGCGTCCGGAGTCGCGCCCTGGGATGCGCTGATTCGCGAGGGCAAGAGTAAGGTGAGTCCGCAGCCGCCGCTGACGCTCGGCTCCGATTTAGCCGGTGTCGTGGAAGCAGTCGGACCAGGCGTCAGTCAGTTCGGTAGCGGCGATGAAGTCTACGGCGTCACGAACCCGCAGTTCGTGGGAGCGAACGCGGAGTATGCAATTGCTTCCGCAGGCATGATTGCCCCGAAACCGTCGCGCCTCAGCAGCCTCGAAGCCGCGTCACTGCCGGTCGTCGCGGTGACGGCGTGGCAAATGTTGTTCGAGCATGCACGTCCGGAAGTCGGTCAAACCGTTCTCATTCTCGGCGCGGCAGGCAACGTGGGCGCCTTCGCGGTCCAGTTTGCCGCGAACGCGGGTTTCCACGTTGTTGCCGTCGTCGGGACCAAGGATGCGGATTACGCCCGAAGTCTCGGTGCCGCACAGGTGATCGACTATCGAACGAGCGATCTTGCGGACGGTGTGCGTTCGGTTGACGTCGTGCTCGACACGGTCGGCGGCGCCACTCGTGAACGCGCGGTCACCGTCCTGAAGCCGGGCGGGATTCTCGTCACGGTCGTTTCCACGGACTTCGTGCCCGCGCGTTCGGATATCCGTTCGGCATTCTTCTACGCGGATGTCACGACGGCGCGGCTCAGCACGATTTCGCGACTGCTCGAAAACGGCAAAGTCCTCCCGCAGGTCGGGTCCGTCGTGCCGTTGGCGTACGTGCGCACCGCTCACGAGATGCTCGCCGGTGCTCCACACCAGCGCGGGAAAATCATGTTGCAAGTGGCGAGTTGATTGCGCCAACCTTGCGCGTTGCGGTCTTCGCGGTCGGCAGGGCTCCTAACGAGCCACGAGCCGCGCATGCACAGGCGCCGCGCTGACCATCGGCGAACCCACGCATTCGGCTGCCTCGCACTCGCCTATAACCAGTTACCTCAGATCGGACGCGGTGTACTCCCGGACGTCCTGGGGCTCGACCGAGTAATCGCTATAGCGCAGCCACGTCGGGGTGACACGCCAATAGGTCATCCCCGGCCAGTGCCGTCGCTCGCGGCCATGCGGAAAGCGCGCGAAGTACAACTCGAGAAGTCGCTCCAGCTCGGCGCCCTTCGGTTCGTCCGCCGTACCTTCGAGTTGGACAGTGCGCTCTATGTCCGATTCCACCGGGCCGAGTACGAGCGCGGCCGTTGCGTTCTGCCGGAGATTTACCGTCTTACGGGAACTGTCGTGCGCATCGAAGAACACTTCGAATTCGTCGGTGACGATGACACCGACGAGCGCCGCCTGCGGAGTGCCAGTTGCCGACACCGAGGCCTGGACTGCGTAGCGTTCCTGCCGCATGAAGGTCAGAAGCTTGTCTCGATCAGCGGGGGTCACGCAGGCAGCGTATCACCTGAGCCTCGGCATCGTACGAAGGCCGCGCATACGCGCCCGGGCGTGTGCGCAGGCGCCACCTGCACCGGAGCGAAGTCAGACTTCGTCCTTCTGATGCGTCTGCGTATGCCGATGGCTGTGCGCGTGATCGTGGTCGTGGTGATGGTGGTGATCGTGCAGCGCGTGGCCGTGGTCGTGGTCGTGCATCAGTTCCTTCGGCACGTCCGGGAACATCTCGCGCGAGGTGGGCGCGCGGCCGCCGGCCCATTCGACGCCGCCCTTCTTGCGCGCGGCGGTCATCAGGTCGTCCCAGGTCAACGTCGACGGATCGCGCGCCACGTCCAACCGCTGCGCCAGCGCGGCGAGCACCAGCTTGCGGATGCGGCGGCCATCCCATCCCTCGCACAGCGCGGCGAGCTCGGCCGTCCGTGCTTCGTCCTGCGTCATCGGCAGCAGCGCCGGCCATTGCACCGCCAGCTCGCCGAGCGCGTGCTCGAGGATCTTGCCGATGGTTTCGCGATCCGGCAGCGCGAACTTCATCACCAGGTCCGCGCGCGAGAGAAACGCTTCGTCCACCGCCTCGATGAAGTTCGTCGTCGTCACGAACAGCACCGACGGGAGGTTCTTCGCGATCTCGTCGATGCCGAGCAGCACCGCGTCGGTCGCGCGATGCACGTCCACGGGGTTGGCTTCAAACGACGCCGACGACCTGCGTACGGCGAAGCTTTCGACCTCGTCGATCAACACGATCACATGCGGCCGCCGGTTCGCGATCTCGGGGATCGTCTCGGTCAGCAACCGTGTGACGTTGCGCTGGCTCTCGCCGAGCATGTCGCTCGGGAATGCGTGCGGGTTGATCTCGACGAGCGCCGTCGCCCCCTGACGCGCGAGCGCCAGCGACGCCACCTGCGCCAGCCCGCGCGCCATCGTCGTCTTTCCCGTGCCCGGCGGACCGGCGAGCACGATGAGACCGTGCGGCAGCCCCGCCAGCATCGAGAGCTTGCGGCCATGCTGCAGCACGAGCAGCGCCTGCGCGAGCAGGCGCTCCTTCACCTCGCGCGGGACGATGATGGCGTCCCAGTCGCGGTCGTGATGCTCGGCGGGCAGGATGTGCAGCGAGAGAACGCCGGGCGGCAGCGCGTGACGAGGGACGTCGGCCATCAGTCTCCAGGCCGCTTGTCGTCAGGCCACTGAATCTGCGACAGCTCCTGCATCGACACGAGCGTGTCTTCGGCTTCCTCGAAGAGCACCATCGGATCCATGACCGCGCGCATCGTCTCGAGGAGCGAGTCGAACATGTGGATGCGGACGAGGCGGCACTGATTGACGGGATCGTCGTTGAAGTGCTGATGCCACAGGTAGTGGTCGACGATGATCAGGTCGCCCTTCTCCCAGCGGTAGTGCTGCCCGTTGTCGGGCGCGATGCCCATGAAGCTGTGGCCGTAGCCTTCGACGACATACAACCACGCTTCGCCTGGATGGCGGTGCAGCGATTGCGTCTTGCCGGGCGCGAACTGAATCATCACCTGCGTCAGCCCCGACGCCTGATTGCCGATCGCGCGGTCGTTGAGAAACTTGGTGCGCGTGCCGCGCGGCGTGGCGAGAATCTCCTGCTCGTCATAGGGCGTGTGGATGCGCCCCGACCGGCGCTTCTTCGCCTCGACGTCGACTCGGCGCAGCCGGCGCGCGTACGGGTCGTCGCCGGGCATGCCGCCCGAGACCTTTGGCTTCTGCGGCAGTTGAGCGAACGGGGTGTGCCCGGCATCCTCCATCAGGCTCATGCCGAGCGTCCAGAGCGTCGGCTCGGACGAATAGCTCATGAACCGTCCCGGCTTGTCGCCGTCGTTGCCGTGACGATGCCAGCTCCACGCGGGGAGGTGAATCGCGTCCCATGCCTGCCAGTCGTAGCGGACGCCATCGACTTCGGTCCATCCGCTGCCTTCGACCATGAACAGGATCGCGTCCCACGAATGCCGGTGCATCGTCGTCGTCACCCCCGGGTCGATCTCGTGGACCAGCGCATCGAGCTGGCGCGTCGGCCGGTCGCCGTCCCACCCCATGTAGACGCCGGTGCGCAATCCACGCGCGGTCGGCTGCAGCGATACGTCCTCCTTGCGAATGACGCTCTGGCGATACTTTCGCCACTCGTCGATGAACTCGGCGCGGCGCTTCTTCTGAATGTGATAGTGCGTGGTGGTCGTCTGTGTTTTGGTGGACATAGAGTGACGAGACGGTTAAACATACATCGCCGTGCGAACCACCGCCACCGCGCTCCTTGCCATCGTCGCGCTGTCGGCGGCGCCTGCCGGGCAGAGCAACGCGCGGGTCGATGCCGCCAGGCGTGAAGGCACGCTGTCGCTCTACACCTCCCTCGCGCCGACCGAGTCGCAGCCACTCGCCGCGGCATTCGAGAAGAAATACGGCGTGAAGGTGCAGCTGTGGCGGGGGCTGTCGGAGGAAGTCGTCCAGCGCACCATCACCGAGGCGAAGGCGCGCCGCTACACGGTCGATGTGATCGAGACCAACGGCCCCGAAATGGAGATGATCTCGCGCGAGAAACTGCTTGGCGCTGCATGGTCCCCCGACCGCCTCAATCTATTCGTCGTCGGCTACAACACCGCCAAGGTGAAGCGCGAGGAGATTCCCGCCAGCTACGAAGGCTTCACGGATCGAAAGTGGAAAGGGCGCATCGCGCTCGAAGCGACGGATTCCGAATGGATGGCGACGCTCATCAAGACGTTACCCGGCGACAAGGGCATGGAGCTGATGCGCAAGCTCTCCGCACTGCAGCCGTCGCTGCGCAAGGGGCACGTGCTGCTCGCCTCGCTCGTTGCCGCGGGCGACGTGCAGGTCGGCCTGGCGATGTACAACAGCAACATCGAGACGCTCAAGCGCAAGGGCGCGCCCATCGACTACGTGCCGGTGCAACCGGTCGTCGCGCGGCCGCAGGGAATCGGCGTGGCGAAGAACGCGCCGCATCCCAACGCCGCGCAACTCTTCGAAGAGTACGTCGTCTCGCCCGAAGGGCAGCAGCTGTTCGAATCGATGGGTCGCACGCCGGCCAGGGTGACGAGCGCGTCCAACAGCTTCCGCTTCACGCTCATCGATCCGGTGACCGTGCTCGACGAATCCGCGAAATGGGAGAAGCTCTGGAACGATCTGTTCGTCCGGCGCTAGCCTGCGAGCAGTTCCTCCGCCACGATTTCGTACGTCCGTAGCCGCGCCGCGTGATCGTAAATCGCGGAGACGACGATCAGCTCGTCGACGCCGGTCTGCGCGAAGAGATCGAGCAGGCCCTGACGCACCGCCGTTGCGGATCCAACGACGGAGCATGCGAGCCGCGCCGAGACTTCCGCCTTCTCCATCGGATTCCAGTAAGGCTCGATGTCGTCGATCGGCGGGGGCAGCCGTCCCGGGGTGCCGCGCAGCCGATTGGTGATGTTCTGCTGGACGGACGTCATCAACCGGCGCGCTTCAGCGTCCGTGTCCGCCGCGAACACGTTGACGCCGGCCATCGCGTAGGGACGATCGAGCTGCGCTGACGGCTTGAACGTGCTGCGGTAGATCTCGAGCGCAGGCATCAACGCATGCGGCATGAAGTGCGAAGCGTAGGCGTACGGAAGGCCGAGCTCGCCGGCCAGCTGTGCGCCGAACGTGCTCGACCCGAGAATCCAGATCGGCACGTTCGATCCGGCGCCCGGCACGGCCTGGACGCGCTGCCCTTCGCGCAGCGGCCCGAGCAGCGCCTGCAGTTCCATCACGTCCTGCGGAAAGCTGTCGGCGCTCATCGGCGAGCGGCGGAGCGCGAGCAGCGTTCGCTGATCGGTTCCCGGTGCGCGGCCCAGTCCCAGGTCGACGCGGCCCGGGTAGAGCGATTCCAGCGTGCCGAATTGTTCCGCAATGACGAGCGGCGAGTGATTCGGCAGCATGATGCCGCCGGCGCCGACGCGAATGGTCTTTGTGCCGCCGGCCACGTAGCCGATCACCACCGACGTGGCGGCGCTGGCAATCCCCGTCATGTTGTGATGCTCGGCGAGCCAGAACCGCGTGTAGCCCCACCGCTCCGCATGTTGCGCGAGGTCGAGCGTGTTGCGCAGCGCGTCGGCGGGGGTTGCGCCTTCGACAACCGGCGCGAGGTCGAGAATCGAGAGACTTTTCCGCACGTCCTGAGCGATTATCCGTTGATGCCGCTGCGCACCTTACTCGAGAACAACGCCGCCTGGGCGGCGGATGCCATCCGCCGCGACCCCGACTATTTCAGGCGCCTGCAGCAACAGCAGGCGCCAGAGTACCTGTGGATCGGCTGCTCGGACAGTCGTGTGCCCGCCAACGAGATCGTCGGCCTTGCTCCCGGCGAGCTCTTCGTCCACCGCAACGTCGCCAATCTCGTGGTCCACACGGATCTCAACTGCCTCGCCGTCCTGCAGTACGCGGTCGACGTCCTCGGCGTGAAGCACGTCATCGTCACCGGCCATTATGGATGCGGCGGCGTGCGCGCGGCCTTTGACGCCGCGCGGTTGGGGCTCATCGACAACTGGCTTCGCCATGTCGAAGACGTGAAGCGCCGGCATCTCGACGAACTGGCGGAGCTGCCACCGCCGCACGCCGTCGATCGCTTGTGCGAATTGAACGTCATCGAGCAGGCGCGCCACGTCTGCGAGACGACCATTGTGCAGGACGCCTGGGCGCGCGGCCGGCCGGTTGCCGTTCACGGCTGGATCTACGGCCTCGGCGACGGCCGGCTTCGCACGCTGGGCTTCACCGCGACGAGTGCGGACGCCGTGCAGCGCGCCTATACGGATGCGTTGTCCACCGCGGCGTCGTGATACGCAGCTCCGCGCGGCGAGACAGCTTGTTCGCGCGAACGCCGCCCCGCGAACAACCGCCGTACGTGGCCGTCTGAGAGTGACAGGCCGCTCCAGAGCAGGACGGCCAGAATCACCGGGAACATCACCGGAAACATGTCCGCGCCCGCACGGACCTGGGTGGAAACGGCGCCGCCGAAATAGGCGGTCAGCAGTAGCGCGGCAACAACTCGGGTCGCTGGAATCAAATAGAGCGCCACGCACAGAATCTCGACGGTGCCGAGCGGCACGGCGGCGCTCAGGGGATAACCGAGCTGCCGGAATGCATCGACCACGGGCTGAATCTTCAGCAGGTGAATCACGCCGTCGAACACCATGAACAACAGCACCAGTCCGCTGAGCACGTAGCCGGTTCGAACCTGTTTCGTCATTGCTCTTCCCTCCTCCACTACCTGGTCGAACGGCAGGGCATCGAATCGACATCGGGGGCGGATACCGGCCCCACGACCGGCGGCTCAGCGAGCGCTCGCTGCCAGAATGGTGATCTCCGCGACGAGCACGGCTCGCGGCGGCACCAGGTCCGGAATGCCGCCGTCGCCATAGGCAAGATGTGGCGAAATTTCCAGACGACGGGTGCCGCCGACGCGCATCCCGTCGACACCGTAGAACAGCCCGTTGATCAGGGATCGGCGGTCGATGCGGACCTCGGTGACGAGCGTCTCGCCGTCATCTTCGAGGCGCGCGACATCCGTCATCCCCCATGCCTGCCGCCACCTGACCGCTGCTCCGCCGTTGAGCCACATGCGGAGCCGGATCTGATAATTGCGCTGGCGCCGCACCGGTTCCCCGCTGCCCGGCATGTCTGACAGCAGCGTCAGACCGGAGCGAAGGCGCTGTCGAAGCGGCTGCCCGCGGCGCGCCAGGATGTGAGCGACCTCGACGCGGCCGGCGGCGGCCGCCAGTTCGAGCGGCGTCTCGCAATCGTCGATGCGCGTCCGCAGCTCCGGGTCTGCGCCGGCATCGAGAAGCATCTGCACCGCGAGCGGATGGTTGACGGCCGCGGCCATGTGCAGCGCCGTGTAGTCGTTGGTGCCGCGCTGATTCGCATCGGCGCCGAACGACAGGAGAAGGCGGACGATCTCGTCCACATCGGAGCGCTTCGGCGCGCCCGGCGCGTCGCTCGCGCTGGTCAACGCCGCAATCAGTGGTGGAAACCCGTCATCGGCCGGAGCGTTGGCATCGGCGCCGGCCTCGAGGAGCGTGCGGATGAAGGTAACGGGGCTGTGATAGATGGCATAGACGAGACACGACCCGATCGCGTCGGAGATGCGGCCGTTCGGCACGACGGACGGATCGTCAACAGCTTCGCGCAATGCGGCAAGGTCGCCGGCGCGGAAGGCCGCATCGATCCTTTGGAACTTCGTCGCTGCCGCACGGCGATCCTCGGCCGAGGCCATGCCAGCATCGTCTCTCAGGTTCAGCCGAAATGGCGATACAACAGGCGCCCGGTGGAGATGAAGAGGCGATCGGGGACGGCGGCGATGGCGCGTTTGGCGAGCTGACCCGTCCACCCCCGCTCGGCTCTCGCGTGCGACACCCGTGCGTAGCGAACGTATTGCAGGTGCGAGCGAGGCGCGCCGAGGCGATCCTTGAACGTCATCAAGCCGGGGTTGTCGAGATCGGACCGGCCGAGATCGAGGCTGTGTGCCCCGCTCCCCCGCGCCTCGCGAATGACGTTCCACAGGAGAAACGGAATGCCGCCCAGCTTGTGCGCGCCGGCCTCGGAGGCGCCGTACTTATAGACGACCGTATCCGCGTGGCGGAGGACGACAACGGCCGCAATGGCGCGGCCGTCGCGCCGCGCAAGGCAGATGCGGAAACCCGCCCCCAGCGACGAGCTCAGGTTACGAAACCACTCGATCGGCTGCGGCGGCAGCCGGTGGCGGCGCCGCGTCAGCAGCAGGAGCCTGTAAAACTCTGCGAGGTGGGCTTCCGATGCGCCAGCGTCGAACCGCAGATCTTCGCGCTCGGCGCGGCGGATCGTCTGCTGCATCGAATTCCTGTGGAAGCCGTCGAAGAGCTCGTCGAGCGATGGCCGGAGATCGAGCGTGTGGAAGCAGAACGCATCCCCCTCCGATCCGCAGTCCGATTCCGCGAAGGCGGAGCTCAAAGGGCGACACTCGACGGAGCGCCATCGCCCCTGTTGCACGGCGTGCTCGAGCTCCGCGGAAATCGCGTCGCGGTCGACCCGAGCGTCGACGAGCGGCTCACAGTGATCGGCGAACGGCACGGACACGAGGCGCTTCCCTGTCAGCCAGCTTCTCACCTCACAGAAGAGGATCGCATTCTCCAGTGGCCCATCCGGTTGTGATGTCGAATACGCGACGGCGCGGTAGCCATACGTGCACCGCAGCGCCTCGAGCCACTCACACGTATGGAAGACGGACGACTTCGGATGTGTGCGCACGAAGTCGCGCCACCGGCGGTCCTCCAGCGGGTCCAGGCAGTAGACGCTCACGCGTGGTTTTCCCCCCGGACGATGGCCGCCTCGCGGACCGGCGCGCCCGCCGGCCGCATGCAGCGCTTCACGTACGCCGCCACATCGCGGGGCCGCGCGAACCACGCGGTCTTGCCGTAGTGCTTGCGCGCGTACTTGAGGAAGTCTTCATAGATCGACGCGTGGAACTCGTTCGCACCGGGCTCCCCTTCGAAGGACAGGTAATCCGGGTGCACGATGAGCAGCGCCATGCCGCCGCGCGCCGCCACCCAATCGAGCTTCCGTTTCCAGATGTCGTTGCTCCGTTCGCGCAGCACCAGGAAGAGAGTGACGTCCTGCGGCAGCGTGTACGGCAATTCGAGGTACGCGCTGCCGTCGTCGCGGTACACCCAGAAGGGGAAAATCGTGCCGGTGCCGTCGGGCTGCGGCTCGAACGGGTCGTATTCGAACGTCGAGGCGTCGTATTCCACGTCGAGGTGCTGCAGCCAGCGCAGGTTGTGCCGCATGAACCCCGAACGGAAGCCTGATGCGTTCCACGCTTTCAGATAGTGGTTGATCCTCGGCGCGCGCTTCTTGAACGCGCTGTACGAGCGATAGAGCGAGCCGTCGTGATGCAGATCGTGGACGCCGATCTCGAAGCCGCTTCCCGTCAGAAACCTTCGCAGGCTCTCAGGAGTGTCGTAATCGCCTTCGGGCACGAAGTTGAACGCGGAGCGGAAGCCGAGGCGTGCTTCCATGTCCGCGAGCGTGCGGCAGCGGCCAAGGCCCTTGCGCGTTTCGACGTCGTGCGTGAGCACGAACGCAAACGACTTCCCGTCGGGCCATCCCGGCCAGCCGCCGGGAACCGACGCCGACGCCGGACGAATCGGCCACGACGCGGCGGCTGCCCACTTGAGCGGCATCGCGTACCAGTGACGCAGGAGGAAACGAATCCCCTCCGGGATCACCGGCTTGAGAAAGTAATAGCAGTCGAGCAGCAGGTACCGCGCAAGATGCGCGAGGTGGACGTGCACGATCTCGTGATCTCCTGGGAAGCGCGCCGAACGGGAACGCGCGGCCCGATGTTATACGACTCGGCGCGCCTCTTTGATGCTCGATCGCAGGTTTTTCTTGTGGGAGACCGCCGGCAGCGACTTAAGTCTCCTGATTTGGACGGGTGTGTCAAAAGAGCGACGCGACGGTCGCGGATCTCGCCCTCCGGGCAGACGTTGTAAGCTCCGTCCTATGGTGGATCCGCGGCGGCCGATAGGGTTGCTTGGGTTCGGTGAAGCAGGCTTTCACATCGCGCGCGGCCTGCGATCGGCAGGCGCGCCTCTCCTCGTCGCGTTCGACATCAAGGCGCACAGCAACGACGCCGCCGGCGAACGCATCCGCGCGCGTGCGGCGGAAACGGAGACATGCCTCCTCGACACGCCGCGCGCGCTGGCCGAGCGGGCGCACGTAATCCTCTCCCTCGTCACCGCCGGCTCGGCGTGCGACGCGGCGGAGAGCGTCGCGGCCGCCCTGTCGCCGGACCATCTCTACGTCGACTTCAACTCGGTGTCACCTTCGACGAAGCAACAGGTCGCCGCGGTCATTGGCCGTGGCGCCGGCCGCTTCGTCGAAGGATCGATCATGGCGCCCGTACCCGGCGCGGGCCATCGCGTGCCGATCCTGTTGAACGGCCCGTCGGCACCGCTGCTCGCCGACGCGCTGTCGCCGTATCACATGCGGCTCGACGTCATGGACAGCGCCATCGGCGCCGCCGCCGCCGTGAAGATGTGCCGCAGCATCGTCATCAAAGGCCTGGAAGCGCTGATGCTCGAGTGCACGCTGGCCGCCGAGGAATATGGTGCGGCCGATCGTCTCTACGCATCGCTCACCGAAACGTATCCCGGGATCGACTGGCGGAAGACCGCGCGCTACATGATTGGCCGCATGCTCGAACACGGCGAGCGGCGCGCGCACGAGATGGAAGAGGTCGCGGACACGCTTCGCGCCGCCGGCATCGAGCCGCTCATGGCGGAAGCCACCGCGCGCCGGCAGGATTGGGAAGCGACGCTGCGGCGTGAGGGCCGGCTCCGAGGCCGGAAGCCCGACACCGTCGAAGGCTTACAGGGCCTGCTCGTCGATCGCGGCATCGCGGCCGCTCACACGCAGCGATCATGACAGTGCCCTTTCCGCGATTCGGCGACATCGCCCACCTCGGTCACGTCGAGCTTTTCACGCCAAAACCCGAAGAGAGCCTCGCTTTCTTCACGTCGGTCGTCGGCCTGCATGAAACGGAACGCCGCGGCGACTCCGTCTATCTGCGCGCGTGGGCGACTACGAGCGTCACACGCTGAAGCTGACGGCGCATTCGACCTCAGGCGTCGGTCACCTCGGACTTCGGGTCCGTGATGATGAAACACTCCAGCGGTTCGTCGCCGACTTCGCGGACCGCAATATCGCGGGCACGTGGGTCGAAGATCGAGGCCACGGCCCTGCATATCGCGTGGCGGCGCCGGATGGCCACGCCGTCGAACTCTATTGGCAGACGGAGCGATTCACAGCGACGCCGGAGATAGCCACCGCGTTCAAGAACCAGCCACAGCGGTACGTACCGCGCGGCATCGCGCCGCGCCGTCTCGATCACGTCAACCTGCTGGCGCGCGACGTGGCCGCCTCACGACGGTTTTTTCAGGAGCGCCTGGGCCTTCGCCTGACCGAGCAGATCGTCCTCGACGATGGCCTGGAGGCGGGCGCGTGGCTCTCGGCGACGAACAAGTCGTACGACCTGGCGATCACGCGCGACCACACCGGCGCATCCGGGCGATTCCATCACCTGACGTTCATGATGGACAGCCGCGAGGACGTGCTGCGCGCGGCGGACGTCCTGCGCGACGCCGACGTCGCGATTGAAACCGGTCCACACAAACACAACATCGGGCAGACGTTCTTCCTCTACTGCTTCGAGCCTGGTGGCAACCGTTTCGAGATCGGCGCGGGCGGCTACCTGATCTTCGATCCGGACTGGAAGCCGATCGTGTGGACGCAGGCGGAACGCGCCAAGGGGCAGGCGTGGGGCCTGCAGACCGTCAGCTCGTTCCACACGCGCGGCACCCCGCCAGTCGAATCGGCGGACTAGGCTCACGGCGTCACGTTGATCGTCACCCCCGTCGCAGGGAGCGGCGTAAAGTTCGGAATCGTGGCAGTCAGGACCGTCGAGCCCGCGCCGCGCGGATCGAATTCCAGACCGCCGACCGTATTCGTCGGCGTGCTGTTTTGACCGGCCGCAATGAACGCGGTCTGCACCTGCGCCCCGTTCAAGCCACCGTTCTGATCGATTTCCGCCACGCCGGCGTTGCTGTTCGCCACCGTTACCACCAGATCGGAGCCGCCCGGCCGCCGCCATTGCAGCAGCCTCAGGCCCGTATTCGTCGAGTTCGGAATGCCGACCCGCACGTTGAAATCCTGATTCGCCGCGCCGGCCGCGATGCTCGACACCACGTTCGCAACGTCGAGTGCCGGGCGCATGTAGGTGACGGCGGGGCTGGCGCTGCTGAACCCGCTGGCGGTGGCTGTCACCGTCACCGTCGCTGCCGAACTGACGCCGTCGAACCAATCAGTGCCCTGCACGAAGAAGACGAACGACCCTGTCCCGTTCGGCACGGGGATGTCGACGGCCGGCGCACCGATCGCGGTGATCGTCGGCGAGAGCAGCACCCGTGACGGATCGCTCGAGACCAGATGGACCTGCACCCCGCCGTGCTGTGTGCCGCCGAGGGATCCCTGGATCGGACCGGTCATGAGACCGCCGCCAATCGGCTGCAGATCCGGGAACGTAATGGCCGGCGTGGCGACCGTCACCGTCACAGTCGCCGCGGCCAGGCTGAGGAAATTCGGAATCGACGCGCTCACCACGGTCGTGCCCGTGCCGAATGGATCGAGCTCGAAGCCGCCGGCACCGGTCGGCGTCGAGAGCTGGCCGGGCAGGATCGAGGCGGCCTGCGATTGCGCGCCGGTCGCTCCGCCGGTGAGATCGATCTCCGCGATGCCGGCGTTGCTGTTGGTCACCGTCGCCACCAGCGGCGGCGCGCCGAATCGGCGCGGCTCGAGCAGCTGCATCGACGCTCCCGAGGGAACCGGTATGCCGACGCGGACGATGAACGCGGAGTTCGCCGAGAGCGCGGTGGTCGCCGCCTGCAGATTGGCGATATCCACCACCGGCCGCACGTAGTTGGCGATGGTGGTGCCCGCGATGAAACCCGTGGCCGTTGCCGTCACGGTCACTGGCTGAGCGCTGCTCGCCCCGTCGACCCAATCGGTACCCTGGACGACGAAGACGAAGCTCGTGGCTCCGTTCGCCACCGCGACGTCGATCCCGGCGGCGCCGACCGACGCGCCATTCGGTGCGATGAGTATGCGCGACGGATCGCTCGACTGGATGTGCACCGTCACGCCGCCGTGATTCGTCGCCCCGAGGAAGCCTTGAACCGATCCGCTCTGCAGCCCGCCGCCAACGGTCACCGAGAGCGGCAGCGTCATGCCGGCGCCGGTGACGTCAACCGGCTTGGTGCCGCCGGCCAGCGTGATGAACCCGGGAATCGACGCGGTCACCATCGTCGCGCCGACACCGAAGGGATCGAATTCCAGCCCGCCCGCCGCGTTATCCGGCGTGGTGAACTGCCCCGGCGCGATCGTCGATGTCTGGATTTGCGCACCGTCGAGGCCGCCGTTGTGATCGATCTCCGCAACCGCGGCATTGCTGTTGGTGACGGTGGCGACGAGCGAGGGCGCACCGGCGCGGCGCGCCTGCAGGATCTGCATCTGGCCGGCCGCGGTCGCCACTCCCACGCGGACGGTGAAGTCCGTGTTCGCGGAGAGCGAGGTCGTGGATGCAGCCAGGTTCGCGATATCGAGCACCGGCTGCACGTAGTTGACCGACTGCGTACCGTTGCTGAAACCGGCCGCCGACGCGGTGACCGTCACAGTTGCCGCGGTACTCGCTCCCGATATCCAGTCGGCGCCCTGCAGGAAGTAGGAGAAGGCCGTTGCGCCGTTGGCAACCGGGATGTCGATCGCGTCCGCACCGGCGGTCGTCGCGTTCGGCGCGATCTTCAGCCGCGCCGGGTCGCTGGACGCAACATGCACCGTTACGCCGCCATGTTGCGAGGCATTGAGAAGCCCCTGCAACCCGCCGTGCTGCAGGCCCCCGCCGATGGCCATGGTGGCTGGCATCGTCATCCCGGGGCCGGTCACCGTAACTGTCCTGATGCCGCCGCTGAGCGTGGTGAAGTTCGGTATCGACGCGGTCACGGTTGTAGAACCGACGCCGGTTGGATCGAACTCGAAACCGCCCGCCGCGTTGTCCGGCGTGCTGAATTGTCCCGCCGCAATCGTCGACGTTTGCGCCTGCCGTCCGTCGATGCCGCCGTTGCGATCGATTTCCGCGACCGCCGCGTCGCTGTTCGACGCCGTCACCACGAGATCGGGCGCGCCGAACCTGCGCGATTGCAAGGTCACCAGAGTCGAACCCGCCGCATTGGGCAGCCCGATACGTACCGTGAAGTCTGAATTGGCCGACAGTGACGTCGTGGACGAAGACAGATTGGCGATGTCAATCGCCCCGCGCATGTAGTTGACGATCCCGCTCCCGTTGCTCAGCCCGGCCGCCGAGGCGGTCACCGTGACCGCCGCAGCGCTGCTCACCCCATCGACCCAATCGGCGCCTTGCACGAAGTAGGTGAACGTGTCGACGCCGTTCGCCACTGGAATATCGATGGACGCCGCGCCGAGTGACGAAAAATTGAGTGCCAGCAGGACGCGCGCCGGATCGCTGGAGACAAGATGCACGGTCACTCCGCCATGGTTCTTGTCACCGAGAAATCCATTGAGGTTGCCGCTCTGAAGGCCTCCGCCGATGGCGAAGGTGATCGGCAGCGTAATCGCCGGCGCGGGATTGACGGTCATCGTCACCGAGTCCGATGTGATGCCGCCTGGTCCGCTGGCCGTCACCGTTGTGGTGCATGGCAGCGGCGCGGACCCGCCGTAGCTGATAGAGGCGGTCGCCGTGGGAAAG
>JADMIO011000766.1_pt1 | contig 36265 bp, 34 predicted proteins | sample 8958161 | NCBI WGS metagenome assembly JADMIO01 (sample SAMN16585339, study PRJNA669376) | soil metagenome | isolation source: Crop rotation soil | place: USA: Cullars Rotation, Alabama | collected 2011
GCCGCGACTTCAAGTCACGTGAATTCCAAGCTTCGGATCCCACTGTGCTGGAAAGAGCGTCGGGTCGTCGGCCAGGAGGTGGAGGATCGCGTCACGCAGCACCTCGACCTGGCGGGCCCGGCCGTGGCACGAGTGCACCTGGATGCTGCGGTCGGCGACGGCAGAGGTCGGCTGATCGGCGCGGACGCCGGCCTGGATGGTGCCCAGCAGGGTGGTCGTCGTCGTCGGGAGGGGATGGTGGACGGTGTCGATCGGGCCCGGGAGCTGGGCGAGGGCCAGCTGCAGCTCACGGCTGTCCTTGCCCCACGTGGCCAGCAGCGGATGGCGGGCCGCGCCGCCGCCGCGGTCCCACAGGGCCGGCGAGGGGTGCAGGGCCATGAGGTGGACGTCGCGGGCCGTGGCGAGGGCGTCGAGCACAGCGAGCACGGTGGGTGCCAGTCGGGTGACGCCGAACACGGTGAGACGGGCGGGCAGGTCGATCTGCGACGGCTCGGCGCGCAGTCGGGCGAGTGCCGGGCGGAACCGCTCGGCCGGGCTGGGCACACCGAGGCGGGCGCGCAGGCGACGCCACAGGATCGCCTGCCAGGCGAGGTCGCCGGGCAGCCGCTCGCCGGACTCGTCGTCGTCGCCACCACTCGCCCAGGCCGCGACCATCTCCGGACGGTGCACGGCGTAGCGGTCGTACAGGTCGGCGAGGTGGCGGGCGGCGGCGAAGCGCCGGTCGGGGGCGGTGTCGTCGTCGGCGCTGCGCAGGTGGGTCCGCAGCGTCCGCATCCACGGCTCGTCGAGTGCCGCGTCGATGACCTCGAGCAACGGCCACACCGCTCGGTCGACGGCCCACGGATCGCTGGCCGGGTCCACGCCGGTGACCGACTCGAGCGCCGCACCGACGAGACGGCCGGGGAAGGGGAAGGCGATGTTGGCGCACACCCCGTCGTGGCGGCCGGCGCTGGCACCGAGCGTGTTGGACAGCCGCTGGCTGAGCCACCGCTCGATGCCCCGGGTGGGCACGCTGACCACCTCGGCGGCGAACGGATCGTCCAGGGGCTCGCCGACGACGGCGGCGAGCGCGTCCACGAGGCGGTCCGCCCGCTCGGCCCGGTGGACGATCAGCACGGCGCCCTCCCTACCACCGCCGACCCGCCCGTGGGCGCGTTCGGGGCAACATCCCGCACCGAACTCGCCCGTGCCACCGGTGCGAGACTGCGCCGATGGACATCCACATCGAGCCGAACGCCGATGCAGCGTCGGCCTACACCGCGGCGCGGATCGTCCGGCGGCTCACCGACGCGGTCGACCGCCGTGGTGCGGCGAGCATCGCGTTCAGCGGCGGGAGCACGCCGCGGGCGATGTTGGCCCTGCTGGCCGACGCCGGTCTGCCGTGGAAGTCGATCACCGCCTATCAGGTCGACGAGCGCGTCGCCCCCGACGGCGACCCGGATCGCAACGCCGGGATGCTCGACGTCCTCCCGCTGCCCAAGCGCAACCTCAAGCTGATGCCGGTGACGGCGACGAACCACGCCGCGGCTTGCCGGCGCTACGCCGCCAGCCTGCCCGACCGGTTCGACGTCATCCACCTCGGTCTGGGCGACGACGGCCACACAGCGTCCTGGCCGCCCGGCGATCCGGTCGTTGCGGTCACCGATCCGGTGGCGATGTGTGGGATGTTCAACGGCCGCATCCGGATGACGCTGACGCCGGTGGTGGTCAACGCGGCGCGGTGGCGGATCGTCGAGGTCTCCGGCGCCGGCAAGGCGGCGGCCGTGCGCGGCTGGATCGACGACGACCGCAGCCTGCCGGTCACCCACGTCCGCCGCACCGGGACGCTGGCCAGCCTGGACCAACCTGCGGCGAGCCGGCTGTAGGTTCGCCGCCGATGGACCACACCGTCGACATCACCGCCACGCCGGAATGGGCGGCGCTGCTGGCTGCGCCGCAGCCGGCCCCGCTGCGCGAGCTGTTCGATGCCGATCCCGGTCGAGCCGAGCGCTACCTGCTGCACGCAGCCGACCTGCGCATCGACTTCTCCAAGAACCTGATCGACGACGCCATCCTCGACGCGCTCGTCGCGGTCGCGGCGGCGGCCGGCGTCGAGGCCCGGCGTGACGCGATGTTCGCCGGCGAGAAGATCAACGTCACCGAGCAGCGCGCCGTGCTGCACACCGCGCTGCGCCTGCCGGAGGGCGCTCATGTCGACGTCGACGGCCACGACGTCGTCCCCGACGTCCACGAGGTGCTCGACCGGATGGGTGCATTCGCCGCCAAGGTGCGCAGCGGCGAGTGGGTCGGCGCCACCGGGGAACGGATCGCCACGGTCGTCAACATCGGCATCGGCGGCAGCGATCTGGGCCCGGCGATGGCCTACCTGGCCACCGAGGCCTTCTCCCTGGACGGGCTGACGTGCCGCTTCGTCAGCAACGTCGACGGTGCCGACATCGCCGGCAACCTGGCCGATCTCGACCCGGCGACGACGCTCGTCGTCGTCAGCTCGAAGACGTTCACCACCGTCGAGACGATCACCAACGCCACCGAGGCTCGCCGCTGGCTCACCGCCGAGCTGGGCGACGACGCCGTCGCCAAGCACTTCGTCGCCGTGAGCACGAACGCCTCCGAGGTGGCCGCGTTCGGCATCGACACCGAGAACATGTTCGGGTTCTGGGACTGGGTCGGCGGGCGGTACTCGGTGGATTCGGCGATCGGCCTGTCGCTGATGATCGCCATCGGTCCCGAGGCGTTCGGCGAGTTCCTCGCCGGCTTCCACTCGATCGACACCCACTTCCGCGAGGAGCCGCTGCGCGACAACGCGCCCGTGATCCTCGGGATGCTCGGGATCTGGTACTCCAACGTGCTCGGTGCGCAGAACAAGGCGGTGCTGCCGTACGCCCAGGAGTTGCGCCGCTTCCCGGCCTACCTGCAGCAGCTCGACATGGAGAGCAACGGCAAGTCGGTGCGCCTCGACGGCTCGCCCGTGACCACGTCGACCGGGCCGGTCGTGTGGGGTGAGCCGGGCACCAACGGTCAGCATGCGTTCTACCAACTGCTCCACCAGGGCACCCGCCTGGTGCCGATCGACTTCATCGGCTTCGCCGAGCCGAACCACACGCTGTACGCCCAGCACGACCTGCTCGTCGCCAACCTGTTCGCCCAGGGCGAGGCGCTGGCGTTCGGCAAGACGCTGGACGAGGTGATCGCCGAGGGCATCCCGGCGCACCAGCAGCACGCCCGCGTGTTCCCGGGGAACCGCCCGACGACGACGATCCTCGCCCCACGCCTGACGCCGCGGGTGCTCGGCGAGCTGATCGCCCTGTACGAGCACATCGTCTTCGTCCAGGGCACGGTGTGGGGGATCAACAGCTTCGACCAGTGGGGCGTCGAGCTCGGCAAGGCGCTGGCCAACAAGATCACGCCGGAGCTGTCGGCCACCGACGTACCGCAACACGACTCGTCGACCTCGGCGCTGATCGAGTGGTACCGCACCAACCGGCACGCATGAACCGCCCGTCGTGGCGGGCGGTGGTGCTGCTCGTCGCCGTGGCGCTGGCCTTCGCCGACGCCTCGGTGGTGGCGCTGGCGCTGCCGGACATGTACGCCGACTTCGACACGACCATCGTCGGGGTCTCGTGGGTGCTGACCACGTACGCGCTGGCCGTCGCCATCGTCGCCGTGCCGGTGGCCCTGCTGCACCGCCGGCTGGCGGGGCGCACGCTCGTCCTCACGGGCGCGTCGGTGTTCGCCGCCGCCTCGCTCGTCGCCGGCTTCGCCCCGTCCCTGCCGGTGCTGCTCGCCGCCCGGGCCGGCCAGGGCGCCGGCGCAGCGCTGCTGCTCGCCGGCTGCCTCCCGGTGCTCGACGCACTCGTCGCCTCGGAGGGGCGCGGCCGGCGGTGGTGGGCCGTGGCCGGGGCGATCGGCACCGCCGTCGGTCCGGCGCTCGGCGGCGCGCTGACCGAGCTGTTCGACTGGCGGGCGATCTTCTTCGTCCAAGCCCCGATCGTCGCCCTTGCCGTGGTCGCCGCCGCCCCCCGCTCGGTCCCTTCGAGTCGCGTCGAGGACGTCGACGCCGCTCGAGCTGAACAGCGCGACGCGAACGTGTGGGGGACCATGCCGACCGAGCCGCCGGTTCGCGAGACGAGCGACCCGGGTGGGCTGGAGCCGGCGCCGGAGGTGCGCCCCGCAGGATGGCGGATCGGGGTGGCCAACGTCGGGTTCGCCCTCGTGTTCGCCGCGCTCGTCGCCGCCCTGTTCCTCGGTGTGCTGTTGGCGATCGAGGTGTGGCGCTACAGCCCGCTCGGCGGCGCGGCGTTGGTCAGCGCCTTGCCGCTGGGGATGGCGCTCGGCCGGCTCGGCCATGCTGCGCCGAGCCCGTGGCGTGCCGGCGGCGGATGTCTCCTGCTGGCCCTCGGCCTCACCGGACTGGCCGTGCTGCCCGGCGAGCGCTGGGGCTTCGCCGCGGCGGCCTTCGCCATGTGCGGCGCCGGGTTCGACCTCGTCCACGAGGTGCTCGACGAGGTCGCCGTGCCGGCGCACGGCTCGCTGGTGCGCAACAGCGCAGTGTCGGTCAGCGCCCGCCACGCCGGTCTGGTGCTCGGGCTGGGGATCATCGCCCCGCTGCTGTCGACCAGCATCGCCGACGGCATCCAGCGGGCGACGCTCGGGGCGACGCGCACGATGCTCGAAGCGGACCTCGACCTGCAGGACAAGATCCCGGTGACGTGGCACCTGCGCGACGCGATCGAGTCGGCGCCACGCGGCCAGGTGCCCGACCTGGGCGCGGTGTTCGCCAAGGAGGGAGCCAAGGGGGACAACGACCTCGCTCGGGCGCGCGACAAGCTGCAAGGAGTTGTTGCAGATGCAATGACCCGGTCGTTCCGCCCGGCGTTCCTCGCCGCCGCAGTGCTCGCCCTGGCGGCGCTGATCCCGGCGATGATCGTCGCCCTCACCCGGCGGACCGACCGAGCCAGGCGCGGCGCGGCGATCGGGATCGCCATCGCCGTGATCGCCGGGTTCGGCCTGATCGCCGGCTCGTTCGTCGCCGGCGCGGCCGACGTCGGTGAGTTCGTCGAGGCCGATCCGTGCACCGCCGGCGCCGACCCGCACCCCGGTTCGGGTCTCGATACTGCCGTGCAGCGCATCGCCCTGTCGACGCTCAACGGCGCGGCGTGCGAGCTGGGCACCACCCGGGAGCGCCTCGTCCTGTCGCTCGACGGCAACAGCGGCTACCGCGACGTGCAGTGGGACGACGCGACGTTGGAGAAGGCGATGCGCAGCGGCGCCGACCGGGCGATCGACGACGCGGACGATCGCGGCACGATCCCCGGGTGGGCGGCGTCCATCCTCCACTTCGCCGTCGAGCACGCCCCGCTGTCATGGTTGACCCGGCGCATCGACCTGCCAGGCTGAGCCGATGGGTTGGATCGAACTGGCCGGGGCGCACAACGTGCGCGACCTCGGGGGGCTGCGCGCCGGCGGGGCACTGACACGGCCCGGTGTGCTGCTGCGCTCGGATGCGCTGCACGACCTCACCGACGACGACGTCAGCGTGCTGACGCACGAGATCGGCGTGGCCCAGATCATCGACCTGCGCGCCCCGCACGAGCGGGCCGAGCGCGGTCGCGGTCGGCTCGGTAGCACCGACGTCCGCTTCACCGAGCTCGAGGTCGTCGGGCCGGAGGACCTCGCCCGCCGGGCCGCGGCGCGCGCCGATGGGTTCGCCTCGGGGAAGCCGGCGGCGACGATCATCGGCGATGGCTACGTCGAGCTGCTCGACCTCGGCGCGCCGGCGTTCATCGCCGCGTTCACCACCATCGTCGGCCCCGGAGGGACACCGGCACTGATCCACTGCGCGATCGGCAAGGACCGCACCGGTGTGCTCGTCGCCCTGCTCCTCGACACGGCCGGCGTCGACCGCGACGAGATCGTCGCCGACTACGCCCGCTCCGGCGAGCGGATGGCGCCGATCATCGCCCGCTGGACGGCCGGCGACGCGGGCGTCTCGATCAACGAGCAGTTCGCCGCGTTCACCGCCGCGGCCGCGCCGGAGTCGATGGCCATCACGCTCGACCACCTGCACGCCCGCTGGGGCGGTGGCGCCGCCTACTTCGAGGCGCACGGCGTGCCGGCCGCGGCGGTCGATCAGTGGCGCGCCGCGCTGCTCGGTTAGCTCCCGCTGACGATCGAGCCGCTGACGTCGATCACCACGTCGACCGCCGAGCCGGCGTAGGCCGTCACGCACAGTCCGCTCCCCGCCGCGACCTTGACCTGCACGGCGTTCGAGGTCGGGTAGCCGTCCGGTTCGTCGCCGGCCGCCGGGAAGTTGACGTTGGAGACGTTCGGTGCCGGGGCGGCGCAGTCGTACAGCTTCAGCCAGCCCGGCCCGGAGGCGTTGACCGCGACGACGTTGAGGATCGCCGCCTGCCCGCCACCCCATGCCGACGGGGTGATGCGCAACGTGCCGCCCGCGGGGATCCTGGAGCCACCCTGACCGATGCGCGTGTCGACGATGCGGAACGGCGCGGTGGCCGGGGCCAGCCGGTCCGTCGCCGCCGGGGCCCACGCCCCGTTGACGTCGATGACGACGTCGTCGCCGCTGTAGCTGAACACGCAGAACGTCCCGTCGGCGGCCAGCGGCACCGTCGTCAGCGTGCTGTAGGCGTACTGCTGCGGGCCGCGGGTGTTGACGTTCGAGGTGTCGGTCATCTGCTGGTCGCAGGGGAAGGCGCGCAGGAAGCCCGGTGCCTGCCCGTCGACCGCGGTCAGCTGGACGACCGCAGCGGTCGCCCCGGCGGGCCATCCCGGCGTCGTCTGCGGATGGACGGTGAGGATCCGCCCGGCGCCGAGGCGCGTCCCGCCGACCGCCTCGCGCGTGTCGACCACGCGGTACGGCGCCACCGGCGTGTACCCGGCACCGCGCTCGGACACCAGCCACCCCGAGCGATCGACGACGATGTCGGTCGCCGAGTAGGTCGAGAAGCACATCGACCCGTTGCCGATGGCGATGGTCACCTGGCCGGCCCACGCGCCGGTGCCGGCCTTGTAGTTGACCGCCGTCGACACCGGCTCGGGCTGGCCGCAGGGGAAGACCTTCAGCCAGCCGTCGTGATCCGGATCGACCACCGTCACCTGGGCGACGATGCCGACGCCGAGCCCCGGTGCGCCGAGCGGCAGCTGGCGCACGACGCCGGGCGTGAGCCGACCGCCGCCGTTGGGCAGTCGGGTGTCGAGCATCCGGTCGGGGCCGTCGGCGACGTACCGCCCGCCGGGCTGCGGCGTGAAGTTCAGCGACAGCAGCTCCGGGTCGTGGTCGCTGAGCTGGTCGCCGTACTCGGCGTTGACGTGGACGACGTCGAACGTCGCCCTGCCGGTCTGCTTCAGCGCAGGTGACACGAGGATGTGGTCGAGCGTCTGGGCGTTGCCCTCGAACACGTAGTCGTACTGCTCCTCGGGCGGGAGCGTGTCGAACATGTTGACCAGCTGGGTGCCCTCGAGGATGTGCAACGTCTCGCTGAAGGCGAAGTCGTTGAAGTCGCCGGCGACGATCACGTCGGCGGCCGGGTCGATCGCCGTGATCTGGCCGACGAACGCGTTGACCAGGGTCGCCTGCTGGTGGCGCTGCACCTCGGACGAGCGGTTCGGCGGCTGGAACCGTCCGAACAGTGGCTCGTCGCCACCCTTGGAGTTGAAGTGGTTGCCGACGACGAACAGGGTCCGCCCGGCGTAGGTGAACTCGCCGACGAGCGGCTTGCGGCTGGCGCTCCAGGCGCCGTCGTTCGGCGCGATGCGACCGGGGCTGACCGACAGCTGCGGCATCCCACCGACGCCGGTCACCTGCGTGGGCGTGGTCGCGTCGCCGCCGGGGCGATCGACGAACGCCAGCCCGCGATCGGTGCGGAACAGGAAGCCCTGGCGGATGTTGCCGCCCGGCGCGCCGCCGTCGGCGCCGGCGACGGGGTCGATCTGCCGGTAGCTGTAGGCCGGGCCGCCGTGGGCGGCGATCGTCGCGACCAGCTTGTCCCACGTCAGGTTCGCCGCCGTCGGGCTGGCCGTCGTCACGCCGTCGTTGTCCTGGATCTCCTCGACCACGACGATGTCGGGTGAGTGCAGGTTGTCGACGATCTGGCTGGCGAGCCCGTCGAACTTCGACTGGGCCTCGGTGGAGGCGAGGTTCTCGACGTTGTAGGTCGCGACGCTGATCCCGTTCGCCGGCGCCGGCGCACCGACCTCGCGGGGCAGCGGCACGGTGGTGACCACCGGCGCTGCGGTGACCTCGAGCTTGAAGTTGCCGAAGGAGTAATCCAGCGCACCGGTGGCGGTGGCGATCGTGTCGCCCACGTTCGCCGCCGGCATGGCGCTCCCGACCACCTCGTCGTCGAGCAGGAGGCGACCGGGGTTGGCGTTGGACAACTGGGTGTCGCCGCCGACGTAGGGACCGACGAGCACCGCCCCGCGCGCCGAGCGGGTGCCGGCGGCGACGCCACCCGGCAGCACCGGGATCTCGCCGTTGCTCACCGACCGGCTCGAGCCGTCGACGACCGTGCTGCCGTGGACCGTGACGAGCATCCCCTCCATCGACTCGTAGAAGTCGATGGCGTTCTTCGTCGGGTCGAACACGTGAGCCGGGTCCTCGACGCTCGCCGTCGGATCGTCGTCGATCGTGGTGGCGGGTGGGATGCGCCCGCCTGTCCCGACCACCGTGGCGGCAGGGAGGGCGTTGCCGGAGGACACGACGACGGTCACCGGTCCGGTGAGCTCGGTCGTCGTCAGGTTGGGCCCGTCGATCGCCGTGGGCCGGAACTCGGCGACCGTGCCGCTCACCTCGACCGAGTCGCCGACCGCGACCGTTGGTGTCGAGTTGGTGAACACGAAGATGCCCTCGGACGTCGCCGGGTCCGCATCCGGGGTCGGATCCTGGAGGTAGTAGCCGGTCGAACGCCTGGCGGTGACGATGCCGGGCACGCTGGCGACGACCTGGCCAGCACGTGGGCTGAGGTGGCTGGCGCCCTGGATCTCGCGAATCCGAGTGGTCTCGGCGACGACGACGCTGATCGTGCACGTCGCCGACTGCGGCGTGGCGTCATCGTTGGCGAACGTGATCGTCGTCGGATACGTCCCCAGCGCGACGGAGCCGGCGATGTCGAGCGTGGCGCTCGACGACCCGCCGACGGCCGGCGCCGGCGCCACCGCATCGAGCGTGATGCCGCTGACCGGCGCGCTGGTGATCGCCGCCGACGTGACGGTGCCGTCCGGGTCGGTCGCGCCGACCGGGAACGACGACGTGCGCCCTCGTGTGGCGATGACGCTCGACGGGCAGCCGGTGGTGATCGGGATGGTCGGCAGCGCCGCGCCGTTCGCCGCGACGGCGAGGTCGTCGATCGCCAACCCGTCCTCCGAGCCCGTGACATCGACGTCGGACCAGCGCAGCGTGACCGTCGTGCCCGGGGCGATCGTCAGCGACGAGATCGTGCTGATCCGCAGGGCGCGGTTGGCCGCGGCGTTGCCGTCGAGGGCACGGGCGTTGCCGGTGGTGATCGGCGAGGCGAAGTCCAGTGTGGCCACGTTGGCGAACGAACCGGTGGCGTCGGTGCTGAAGGTCAGCCCATCGGCTGCGGGGGTGTGCGTGCCGCCGAAGCGCCACTGCTCCCCGAAGTAGCGCACGGTGAGGCTGGTGATCGGCGCGCCCGTGTCGTTGGTGAACCGGTAGTCGATCGTCGAGGCGAGGCTGTTGCTGCGCACCTGCCCGAGCGCCCGCTCCGTCGAGCCGGTCGCGCCGAAGCTGTACGTGTCGCCGGCCGTCGAGGAGCCGGTGCCGGCGGTGTACGTCGTGTTCGCGTTGCCCAGTGACTCCGCGAAGTTGACGCCGGGCGGCGTGGCGCTCGCCGTGCCGGTGTTGGCCAGCGCGTCGAAGCTCTCGCTCAACACGTTGGTCGAGGTCATCGACGCCGTGCCGTCGGCGGTGACCGGTGAGGGCGCCACCGTGACGAGCAGGGTCAGGCTGGAGGCGACGAAGGTGGCGAGCGCGGCAGCGCTCGCGCCGAACCGGGTGCGCAGCATCCACCCGAACGTACCCAGCCGGGCGGGAGCGCAAGACCGGCGATCTGCACCCGTTCCGGGTCGGGGGGCGGCGCGGTCAGGCCATGCGGACGTCGTTGGTCCCGGCGGTGATGACGTAGGTGGCGTGTGGCGCGACTGGGCTGCCGGCCACCGTGGCGTCGTCGACCAAACGCAGCTCGGCTCGCCACTCGGTCCCGGTGACGGTGTGCAGGAAGTAGCCGCGATGGCCGAGCTCGGCATCGACGACGGAGGGCAGCAGCTTGACGAGCGGCTCGTACGACGGGGGCAGCACCGACGTGCTGCTGATCGACGGGCTGACCAGTTCGACGCCGCGGCCGCCGAGCCGGCCGACGATCCCGGCGTGGATGTCGCCGGTGACGACGACCACGTTCGAGCTCGCCCCGAGTTGGTCGAGCAGACGCTGGCGGGCCGCCGGGTAGCCGTCCCACTGGTCGGCGTTGAGCACCGCGCCGCCGACGCGCAGATCGCTCAGCACGGTCTGGTTGGCCAGCAGGTTCCAGGTCGTGCCCCACGTCCCGAACGTCGCCCCGACCCACTGCTCCTGCGCCGCGCCGAGCATCGTCCGCTGCGGCTCGGCCATCTCGGCACAGGGCGGTTCGAGCCCGGCCGGCTGGCCGGCGCAGGCCTGGTCGGAGCGGTACTGGCGGCCGTCGAGCATGGCCATGCCGAGCAGCCCGCCCCACACCGCATCGCGGTAGATGCGGTACTCGGCGGTCGGATCGCCGGCCAGCTGCGTCGGCGGCGGGAGGCGCACGGGCATGTGCTCCCACCAGGCCCGGTAGGCCGCGGCGCGGCGGACGGCGAAACCCGGTGCCTGGGCGGGGTCCTGCGGGACCAGCCCGGCGTAGTCGTTCTGCACCTCGTGGTCGTCCCACACGACGAACCACGGGCAGCTGCGGTGGGCGGCCTGCAGGTCACCGTCGGTCTTGTACCGGGCGTAGCGCAGTCGGTAGCCGTCGAGGTCCGTCGGTTCCGCCGTGCCGTGCGAGCGCACCGCGCCGGGCGCACCGGCGGCGTACTCGTAGATGTAGTCGCCCAGCCAGACGACGAAGTCGGGCCGCTGCTCGACCACGTCGCGGTGGGCGGCGTAGAACCCGGCCTCGTAGTTCTGGCACGACGCGCTGGCGAACCGAGCCGTCGCCGCCTGTGCCGGCGCCCGGGACGTGCGCCCGACGGGACTCGTGTACTGGCCGACGCGCCACCGGTACCAGTGCTCGCCGTCGGACGGGAGATCGGCGACGACGTGCACGCTGTGCGCGTCCGCTGCGGTGGCGACCGCGATGCCCGCGACGAGCAGGTCGTCGAACGACTCCGTGGCGCTGACCTCCCACGCCAGCTCCACGTCGGCCTCGGGCATCCCGCCGTCGGCGCTGGTCGGGTCCGGTGCGAGCCGGGTCCACAGCACGACCGACGTCGCATCCGGGTCGCCCGAGGCCACGCCGAGCGTGAACGGGTCGGCGAACTCGACCGGTGCGAGCGTGGTCGGGGCGGCGACGGTGGTCGTCGGCGCGGCCGTGGTGGTCGTCGTCGTACTGCTGCTGGTCGTGGTCGTCGTGGCCCGGTCGGTGGTCGACGGCACCGCGGTCGTCGTGCTCGGCGTGCTCCGGTTCGACGAGCACGCCGACGCCAGCAGCGCCAGTCCGCCGGCGATCAGGCTGCGGCGGGAGACCGGTCGCACGGATCGGCAGTCTGCCGCCTCCGACGTCGGTGGTCCTCGCGGGATCGTGCGCCCACGACCCGAACTGGACGCCCGTGCTGGACGCCGAGGAGCGCGTCAGCCGCGCGTTTGTGCGTCCAGGAGCGATCTGGACGCCGGAGATCGCCAGGCGGTGCCGACACCACCACCCGAACTGGACGCCGGACCTGGACGCCGAGGAGCGCGTGAGCTGCGCGTCGGTGCGTCCAGGAGCGATCTGGATGCCGGAGATCGCCAGGCGGTGCCGACGCACCACGACCCGAACTGGACGCCGGACCTGGACGCCGAGGATCGCGTCAGGCGCGCGTCGGTGCGTCCAGGAGCGATCTGGACGCCGGAGATCGCGAGTCAGGGGCGGAAGGGGCGGGCGAACAGGGCCTTGAGGTAGGCGCCCTGGGCGAAGCCGATCGGATGGTCGATCGGCTGGCCCGTCTGGCGGAGGATGCGCAGGTCCCAGCCGGCGCGGCCGGCGGCGCCGCGCACCGTGGCGACGAACTCGTCGGCGGTCACCCGGCTGCTGCACGACGCCTGGACGAGCAGACCGTCCGGGGCGACCAACCGCAGGGCCTTCTCGGTCAGCTGGGCGTACGCGCCGAGCGCTCTGGGCACGTTGGACTGGCGTTGGGCGAACGAGGGCGGATCGACGACGACGATGTCGAACTTGCGGTGCTGGCGGCCGAAGCGGTCCATCACCTCGAACGCGTCCCCCTCCTCGATCGTGTGGCTGCACGCGGCGACCGCTGGCAGGCGGCGGTTGTGGTGCATGTTGCGCTGGGCGGCGGCCAGCGCGCCGGCGCTGGCGTCCACGCTCAGGACCGATGTCGCCCCGCCGGCGGCGGCGTGGACGCCGAACCCGCCGGTGCTGGCGAACACGTCGAGCACCGATGCGCCTGCCGCCAGCGAGCCGACCAGGGCGCGGTTGTCGCGCTGGTCGAGGAAGGCCCCCGTCTTCTGGCCGTCGATCACGTCGGCCTCGAACTGCAGTCCGAGCTCGCGATACAGGACCGGCGCCCCGGGGGCCTCGCCGTACAGGGCCGCGCCGTCCTCCAGGCCGTGCATGGCCGGCGTGCCCTGCAGCGCCCGGGCCAGGCGCAGCACCACGGCGCGCGGCCGCAGCGTCGCGACGATGACCGGCAGGACTGCGGCCAGGTGGGGGACCCACGCCGCGCTGTACAGCTTGAGCACGAGGGTGTCGGCGTAGCGGTCGAGCACGAGCCCGGGGAAGCCGTCGTTCTCCCCGTGGACGCAGCGGTACCCGGTGGTGTCCGTGGCCGCCAGCGGCGCCCGTCGTTCGAGCGCGGCGTCCAGGCGACCCTGCCAGAACGAGGCGTCGATCGGCGCCGGCGCACCACGGTGGAGGATCTTCAGGCGGATCGGCGAGCCCGGGTCGTACAGCCCGATGGCGACGAACTTGCGCTTGTCGTCGAACACCACGGCAAGGTCGCCCGGCGCGCCGCGGGCGCTGAGCGAGCTGATCGACTCGGCGTAGACCCATGGGTGGCCGGCGACGACCTGGCGGCGGGCGTCGGGGGTGAGGCGCACGGCGAGGCGCTTGTCCGCCGGGGTCGGCAGGTTCGGCGGCAGCGGCATGCCGCCAGAGGCTAGGCCGCATGTCACGTCCAACTAGTTCGCCTGGCGAAATGAACTGCGCCATACTGGGACGTGACATGGACGCGAACGCACCCGACACCGTCGAGCGCCTCCGTCTCGTCGTCGCCCGCCTCGCCCGGCTGCTGCGCCAGCAGGACGACAGCGGGCTCGGGCCGACGCTCACCGCCGCCCTGTCCACCGTCGCCGAGCACGGCCCCCTGACGCTCGGCGACCTGGCAGGGCGCGAGCGCGTCGCCCCGCCGACGATCACCAAGGTCGTCGACAAGATGGAGGCGGCCGGGTTCGTCGAGCGCCGCGCCCACCCGGTGGACCGGCGGGTCAGCCTCGTCGCCGTCACCGAGCTCGGCACGAAGACGCTGGCCGAGCTGCGTGGCCGGCGCACGGCCTGGCTGCGCGCCCGGCTGGACGAGCTCGACGGTGCCGATTTGGACCTGCTCGCCCAGGCCACCGAGGTGCTCGAGCGGATCATCGCCAGCGAGGCCGGACGTTGAACGTGCGCGTCAGGCGTCGTGCGGGCGCCGACCCCGGCGAGGCGACCGAAGGGGCCAAGCGCGGCGCGACGTTCAGCTCCTTCCGGACGCGCAACTTCCGGCTGTTCTTCACCGGCCAGACGATCTCGCAGATCGGCAACTGGTTGACCCTCGTCGCCCAGTCGCTGCTGGTGCTCAAGCTCACCGACAACAACGGCCTCGCCGTCGGCATCCTCACCGCCTGCCAGTTCGCCCCGGTGCTGCTGTTCGGTGCGTGGGCCGGTCTCGTCGCCGACCGCAGCGACAAGCGCCGCCTGCTCGTCATCGTCCAGTCGTTCGCCATGCTGCAGTCGTTCGCCCTCGCCGCGCTGGCCTTCAGCGGCAGCCCGCCGGTGTGGTCGATCTGCGCCGTCGCCTTCGCCGGCGGCATGGCCACGGCGTTCGACAACCCCGCCCGCCGCGCGTTCGTCGTCGAGATGGTGCCGGAGAGCGACGTGCAGAACGCGGTCAGCCTCAACTCGGCGCTGATGACCAGCGCGCGGATCTTCGGCCCGGCGCTCGGCGGCCTGCTGATCGTCACCGTCGGCTACGGCTGGTGCTTCGCCGTCGACGGCGTCTCGTACATCGCCGTGATCGTCAGCCTGCTGATGATGCGGGCCGGCGAGTTGCGCCGGTCAACCCCGACGCCGAAGGCCAAGGGGCAGGTGCGCGCCGGCCTGCGCTACGCCCACAGCAACCCCGAGCTGTGGATCCCGCTGGTGATGATGGCCATCGTCGGCACGTTGACGTTCAACTTCAGCGTCACCTACCCACTGTTCGTCAAGAAGACGCTGGGCGGCTCGGACACGACGTTCACGATCCTCTACTCGGTGGTCTCGATCGGTTCGCTCGCGGGCGCGCTGCTGACGGCGCGGCGCCGATCGGTGGAGGTGCGCGACGTCGTCGTCGGTTCCACGTTGTTCGGCGTGGCCATGCTCCTGTTCTCGCTGGCGCCCGGACTGATCGCTGCGTTCCCGCTCGCCATCCTCGTCGGCTTCACCAGCATCATCTTCATGACGACCTCCACGGCGATCGTCCAACTGCGCTCGGACCCGGCGATGCGCGGCCGGGTGCTCGCCCTGCAGGCGATCGTCTTCCTCGGCAGCACGCCGATCGGTGGCCCGGTGCTCGGCTGGGTGTGCGACCAGTTCGGGGCGCGGGCCGGCTTCATCGTCGGCGGCGTCGCCGCGCTCGGCGCGGCGGCGTGGGGCACCTTCGCCGGGAACCGGCGCACGGACCAGGCCGTCGTGCCCATCCCGGTCGCCACGGAGTCGCTGACGCACTCGTAGCCTGCCGCCGTGGCCGATGCGCTGGAACGGGTGACCAACCTGCTCGCGCTGTTGCTGGAGACCCGCCGGCCGCTGACGATGGAGGAGATCGCCGACGAGATCGGCGCCTACTCGAACACCAGCATCGTCGCCGCACGCGGCGCGTTCGAACGGGACAAGGCGGTGCTGCGCGACGTCGGCGTGCCGATCGAGACCGAGGTGCTCGTCGGCGACCAGGCCGGCAAGACGGGCTATCGCATCGATCGCGACCGCTACGAGCTGACCGGGCTGTCGTTGACCGCCGAGGAGCGCCGCGCCCTGCAACTCGCCGTCGCCGCGATCCGCTCGGGTGACGCCAGCTTCGGTTTGCTCAAGCTCGGCGGGTCGCTCGCCGGCGACGCGCCCGTCGTCACCAACGTGCCCGCGCTGGACGCGTTGCCCGATCTGCGTGAAGCCGCGGCGCGCCGGGCGACGGTGGAGTTCCACTACCGCGGCGTCCACCGGGTCGTCGAGCCCTACGCGCTGCTGCTCCGGGAGGGTTTCTGGTACGTCATCGGGCTCGACCGCGGCCACGGCGAGCAGCGCACGTTCCGCGTCGACCGGATCGAGGGCGGGATCGACGTGGGGGAGGCGGGCAGCTTCGAGCGACCGCCCGGCTTCGACGCCCGCGACTCGTTCCCCGCGGATCCCAAGGAGCTCGGCTCGTCGTCCGAACGGGCGCGGGTGCTGGTCGACGCCGCCCGGGCCCGCTTCGTCGTCGACGATGCCGGAGCCGACGCGGTCGTCGCCCGGCACCGTGACGGCAGCGTGGAGCTCGACGTGGCCTGCGCCAACCTCGACGCGTTCCGCTCGTGGGTGCTCGGCCTCGGCCTCCACGCCGAGGTGCTCGGCCCGCCGGAGGTCCGCGCCGACCTCGTCGCCTGGCTGCAGGCGGTCATCCACTCGTGACCGCCCGGGGACGAGGGCCACGCCCGGTCGGCGACCGGTTGCGTCGCCTGCTGGTGATGTTGCCCTGGTTGATGGAGCGCGGCTCGGCACCGGTGGCCGAGATGGCCGCGACGTTCTCGCTGGACGAGTCCGACCTCGTGCGCGACCTGGAGCTGGCCGCCCTGTGCGGCCTGCCGCCGTTCGTCGACGAGATGATCGACGTGTTCATCGACGAGGGCGTCGTCCACGCCGGCGTGCCCCGACTGTTCACCCGGCCGCTGCGCCTCACCGCCCCGGAGGGCTTCGCCCTGTTGATCGCCGGACGCGCCGCACTCACGCTGCCCGGCGCCGACCCGGACGGCCCGCTGGCGCGGGCGCTGGGCAAGCTCGCCGCGATCCTCGGTGACGATGGCGTGGTGGTCGACGTGCCGCAACCGCCGGCGACGGCGGCGATGATCGAGGCGGCGACCGACGGCGCCCGGCTGCGCATCGAGTACTGGTCGTCGGCGCGCGACGAGGTGGCGACGCGGGAGATCACGCCCCGAGCGGTGTTCGCCGATCGCGGCCACTGGTACGTGATCGCCGATGACCGGCGCAGCGGCGAGCGGCGAACCTTCCGCGTCGATCGTGTCGAGAGCCTGGAACGCACAGGGGACATCGATCCGGTTGCGCAGCCGGTGGCCGTCCCTGGTCCGGACGACTGGTTCGCCGACGCCGACCTGCCCGTCGCCACGCTGCGGTTGGACCGCTCGGCGCGATGGGTGGCGGAGCGCTACCCGATCCGGGCGAGCCGCGAGCTCGGCGACGCGCTGGAGATCGATCTGTCGATCACCAGCGAACGGTGGTTGCGCGCCCTGTTGCTGCGCCTCGGACCGCACGCCGACGTGGTCGAGCCGGCGGTCTGGCGGACGCTCGGCGCGGACGCGGCCGCCGAACTGCTCGACAGGTACGCTGCCCGACGCGATGGTGCACCCGAGCCCGCATCGGAGTAGGTGGCGTGTCCAGTTCCCGTGAGGTCGAGCGCAAGTTCGAGGCTGCCGAGGCCACCCCGGTGCCGGCGCGTCTCGGTGACGAGTACGCGGTGGAGGAGGCCGAGGAGCTCCACCTCGATGCGACCTACTACGACACCGCCCACCTGCGCCTGCTGCGCCACGGCGCGACGATGCGCCACCGGGTCGGTGACGACGAGCCCGGGTGGCACCTGAAGGTCGCCGCCGGGCCGGATGCCCGCGAGGAGATCCACGCCGCCGGCGACCCGGGCACACCACCGGCCGAGCTGCTCGCCCTGGTGCGGGCCCATGCCGGCCGCGAGGCAGTGGTTCCCGTCGCCGAGCTGCGCACCACCCGCTTGCAGCGTGGCGTCGTCGACGGGGCGGGGCGGCGGGTGGCCAGCCTGGACGACGACGAGGTGTCCGGCACCCGGTCATCGGACGGCCTCGTCGTCGCCTGGCGGGAGCTGGAGGCCGAGCTCGCACGGGGCACCGACGACGCCCTGCTCGACGTGCTCGCCGGAGCGCTGGGTGAGGCGGGGTGGAAGCCGTCGGCGGGGATCTCCAAGATCGGCCGGGTGCTGTGCGGCGGGGCCGACCCGCGCGACCTGCCGTCGGCGCCGACCAAGTCGAAGGCGGCCCGTCGCCTGCTCGCCCACCTCGACGCCCAGGTGTCCGAGATCGTCGCCCGAGACGTCGCCGTACGTGCCGGCGACGGCGACTCCGTGCACAAGATGCGCGTCGCCACCCGCCGGCTGCGCAGCGCGCTGGCGACGTACCGACCGTGCTTCGTCAGCGAGGTGACGGACCCGTTGCGCGACGAGCTGAAGTGGCTCGGCGGCGTGCTCGGCGGACTGCGCGACGATCAGGTCCTCCACGCCCGGCTGAATGCGGCGGTCGACGAGGTCCCCCAGGTGCTCGTGCTCGGACCGGTGCGCGAGCGGATTCGCATCGAGATGCGCGGGCGCGAGCAGGAGGACCTCGGCAGGGTCGTCGAGGCGCTCGACACGGACCGCTACGTCGAGCTCATGGACGGGTTGCACCGCCTGGTCGAGGCGCCGCCGTGGACGGACGATCACGAGCCGGATGGCACGGCCCTGCGTCGTGGCGCGACGCGGGCGATCAAGCGTGTCGAGCGGCGCCGGCCGAAGGAGGCGAACAAGGCGACCGACGCCGAGCTGCACGAGCTGCGCAAGGCGGCCAAGCGAGCCCGCTACGCACTGGAGATGCTCGGCGACGACCACGCGGCGCGCTTCGAAGCCGTGCAGGAGCTGCTCGGCGACCACCAGGACAGCATCGGCGCGCGCGCCGTGCTGCGCCTGCTCGGCGCCGCCGCGCCGGGCCGTTCGGAGAACGGCTTCACCTTCGGCCTGCTCCACCAGGTCGAGGAGGAGCGGGCCGCGGCGGCGCGCGCGAGCTGGCCGAAGCTGGTCCGCAAGGCGCTGAAGACCGAGGTCTAGGTCGACGAAGGGATCGGGGCGCCGGAGGTGATCAGCTGCGCGGCGGCTTCGTTGTCCTCGTCGTGCAGGTAGGTGAGCACCCCGCACACGGCGTCGTCCTTGGCGTACCAGATGGTGAAGCCGCCGTCGGCGGAGCGGCGCACGAGCGAGTCGTCGTACCCGTCGCCCCACGCCACGTACTTCAGCTCGCGGCCGCCGATCACCGACCAGAAACCGGGCACCTCGCGCCATTCGTCGACCTGGCCGGCGAGCACGTGACCGGCGACGGTGCCCATCCGCTCGGCGTCGCCCCAGTGCTCGACGTGTAGCCGCCGGCCGGCGACGGGGTGCAGTGCATGGGCGATGTCGCCGATCGCCAGCACGCCGTCGAGGGCCGTGCGCATCGACGCATCCACCGGCACGCCGTGCTCGGTGTCCAGGCCGCCGGCCGTCGCCACGTCGAGGTTCGGTCGGGCGCCGGTCGCCATGACGACGTGAGCGGCGTCGAGCCGCAGGCCCTCCTCGAACACCGCCGTCGACCCGCCGTCGCCGTGCTCGATCGCCTGCAGGTGGACACCGCCGTGCAGCTCGACAGCGGACTCCGCCAGCCACCCGGCGAGGATCGCCCCGACCTCGTCGCCGAGCCGGCCGGCCTGCGGCGCAGCCTCCATCGTCGCCATCGTCACGGTGACACCGCGGCTGCGCAGGCTGGCGGCGAGCTCGCAGCCGATGAACCCGGAGCCGATGACCAGCACGTCGCCACCGCGGCCGACGGCGTCGAGCAACCGGGCTGCGTCGGCCGCATGGCGGATGCGCAGCACCCGCTCGTGATCGGCACCCGGGACCGGCACGGAGCTGGCACTCGACCCGGTGGCCAGCACGAGCGATCCGAACGGGACCGGACCGTCGCTCGTCGCCAGCGTGCGCGACGGCGCATCGAAGCCGAACGCCGTGACGCCCAGGCGCAGCGTCGCATCGTGCTCGCTCCACCAGGCGTCGTCCTCGAGTGCCAGGTCGTCCCAGCCCTGCTCGCCGGTGATCAGCTCCTTGGTCAGCGACGGACGGAAGTACGGGGGGCGATCGTCGTCGCCGACGATCGTCACCGGTGACGTGCCGCCGGCGTCCCGGTAGGCCTGCACGCAGGTGTGTGCGCCGGTGCCGGCACCGACGATGACGAGTCCGCGTTCGGGGTTGTCCATGGCGCTTGGGTTCCCGAACCACCTGGCGGTGAACCGGGCCGCCGGACATCCCCCGTCGGTCGACGCCTACCATCAGTGGGATGTCCGACACGCTCGTCGCCCGGCCTGCGGCACCGCCGCGCCAGCGCCAGCACGGGCTGGACGGGCTGCGCGGCGTCGCCGCAGCGATGGTCGTGCTGCACCACATCGCCCTGAGCGGCGGTTGGATCTCGGACCCGTTCGCCAACCCACCGAAGATGTCGTCTCGCTTCGAGATCGTGATGACCTACACCCCGCTGCACCTCCTGTGGGCCGGCGGCGAAGCCGTGTTCGTCTTCTTCGTGCTCAGCGGCTACGTGCTGGCCCACACCGACCTGTCCACCCCGCGGCGCACCGCCGGCTTCGTCGGCAAGCGGTTCGTCCGTCTGTACGTGCCGGCCGCGGCGGCGTTGATCCTGGCGACGGCGCAGTACGTGCTCGTGCGTCGCCGCGCCGGGCCGGACGGGAGCTGGCTGCGCTGGCACGGTGACCCGATCGCCTGGACCGACCCGCTGCGTGCCGCCACGTTGGTGATCGACGACGCCGGCACGCAGATCGACAGCGTGCTGTGGTCACTGCACTGGGAGGTGCTGTTCTCCGCCCTGCTGCCGATCGTCGCGGCGTGCATGGCGCTGGCGATCGGCCGGCGGGCGCCGTACGTCGCCACGGCGCTCGCGGCGTGCATCGCCCTGAGCATCTACCAGTCGACCGGTGTGCTGTTCTACGTGCCGATGTTCCTGCTCGGCACGCTCGCCGCGCTGAACGCGTCGGCGATCGAGGCCACCGTCGACCGGTGGCGGCGGCGCATGCCCGACGGCGTGATGGGACTCTGGGCGCTGGTGCTCGGCGGGCTGCTGCTCACTGTGCGGTGGACGATGAACCCACTGCGCATCGCCGACTCCCACCCGGTCCAACAGGCGATCGCCGGGCTGGAGCAGATGCTCACCGTGATCGGGGCCTGCATCCTCGTGCTCGCCGCGGTCCACGTGCTCAGCGTGCGCCGGCTGTTCTCCACCGCCGCACTGGCCCGCCTCGGCGGCCGCAGCTTCAGCCTGTACCTGGTGCACGAGCCGATCATCGTCTCGGTCGCCCAGCACGTCGATCCGCAGCGCCGCCCGCTGGCGTTCATCCTCACCTCGCTGGTGTTCATCGCCATCGCGACGGAGATCTTCTACCGGGTGGTCGAACGCCCCTCGATCGCCCTGGCCCAGCGGGTGTACCGCCGCGCCGTCTCGGCGCCGGCTCAGGCGACGGCGAGCTGAGCGGCTGCCTGCGCCTGGAGCAGGTGGGGGAGGATCGCCGCAGTGGCGGTGGCGTCGGCCAACGCGTCGTGCGGGTTGGTCAGCGCGATCCCGTAGCGCGCCGCGACGTCGCCGAGGCGGTGCGACAGCTGGCGCTCCGGGTCCAGCCGGCGTGACAGCCGGAGGGTGCACAGCGGGTCGTCGATGGTGAGCTCGACATGGTGGCGCGCCGCGGTGCGGCGGAGGAACGCGGCGTCGAAGCCGGCGTTGTGGGCGACGAAGCGCGCGCCGTCGAGCGACTCGGCGAGACGGCGAAGCACCTCGCCCGCCGGCGGTGCGTCACGCACGTCGCGCCGGTGGATGCCATGGATGTGCGTCGGCCCGACGCGGTAGAACCACCGCCGGGACGGCCGCACGAGGCTGCTCCAGCGCTGCAACACGGCGCCGTTGCCGTCGACCACCACCACCCCGACCTGCAGCACCCGATGACGCTTGGGGCGCAGACCGCTGGTCTCCACGTCGACCACTGCATAACGGGCCTGCCCCGGCTCCATGCCGACCACCATACGCCGGGGGTGCGACGGAGTCAGGAGAGCGACGCCATCGCGTTGGTGAACGTGGCCAGGTCGAAGTAGTCGCGCCACAGCGTGATCCGCCCGTCGCGCACCTCGAACACGCCGCAGACCGGCAGCTCCAGCCAGGTGTCGCCGGCGCGGAACCGGTCGACCCGCTCGGTGAACACGGTGCCCTCCTCGACCGTGCCGGATGCGGACATGCGCGACACCGGCCAGTCGATCTCGTCGAACCTCCCGACGAACGGCCCGAGGCCGGCACGCACCTGGTCGATCCCGTGCACCTTGCCCATCGGCACGTTGTCGTACTCGACGTCGTCGGCGAGGAAGGCCAGCGCCCCCTCGAGGTCGAAGCTCTCGACCGTGGCGATGAACGCACTGACGACACTGGCCGGAGAAGCGGGATCTGCACCCATGCCGCGACCATATGTCACGCCCGGAGGAGGTCGAGCAACGCCGTACCGGCGGGGCCGAGCGTCCGGCCGCGCAGCCACGCGGCGACGAACACGAAGCGCAGGCCGATGTCGGTGATCACCGCCAGCCGTCCTGCGGCGACGTCCTCGTCGACCATGAACCGAGGCAGGACGGTCAGCGCGTCCGACTCGGCGACGATCGATCTGAGGACGTCGGCGCTGTCGCACTGGATGGTCAGCGGCTCGGTACCGGGCGGCAGGCCGGCCGCCGTCGCCAGGCCGGTGAGGAGGTCGGCCGCGCCGGAGTCCAGGCCCGGTCCGATCACAGGATGGTCGAACAGGGCGTGCGGATCGACGCCGTCGACGCCGGCGAGCGGGTGGTCGTGGCGGCCGACGACGACCGTGCCGTGCGTCGACAGCGTGACGGACTCGATGTCGGCCGACTCGGTGACGTCGCTCGAACCGCCGATCATCACGTCGATCTGGCGGGCCCGCAGGCGCGCCGGCATCTCCCTCCATGGTGCGACGACCAACTCCATGCGCAGCGTCGGCGCCCGCCGGTTGAGCGCACCGACGGCCGGGGCGACCAGCGCTGCCGCGGCCCACGGCCCGAACCCGACGCGCAGCTCGCCGAGCGCCAGGTCCTTGGTCAGGCGGATCTCCCGGTCGAGGTCGCGGGCCGACGCGTCGAGGCTGATCGCATGGCGCAGGACGAGCCGGCCCATGTCGGTCAGCTCGACGCCGGTCGTGCGCCGGTCGACCAGCGGTGCGCCGACCTCGCGCTCGAGCGCCTGGATGCTGCGCGACAGCGCCGGCTGGGTGAGGAACACCGCGCTCGCGGCGCGGCCGAAGTTGCCGTGCTCGGCCAGCGCCATGAGGTGGTGGAGTCGGCGCAGGTCGACGTTCATGCAGTCAACGCATCGAGAACATGAGAACTATGCATTGGACACATCGTCGCACGTCATCGATGATGGACCCACATCAACCGACGACGACAAGGAGTCACCGCGAATGTCCGCTGCCACCCTCACCGAGATCCCCGCCGACTCGGCCCCGACGCCGAGCTTCGACCTGCAGGCGATCACGCCGAACATCGGCGCGGAGGTCGGCGGGATCGACCTCGGTGACGAGCTCGACGACGACACGATCGCTGCGCTGCGCGCCGCCCTGGTGCGCCACAAGGTGCTGGTGTTCCGTGACCAGCCGATGACGCCGGCGGCCCACGTCGCCTTGGCTCGCCGCTTCGGCGAGCTGGAGATCCACCCGGTGTTTCCTCACCACCCCGATCACCCGGAGCTCGTGCTGCTCGGTGGCAACGCCGCCGGCAAGGCCCAGGAGAACATCTTCCACACCGATGTGTCGTGGCGGGAGACGCCGTCGATGGCCTCGCTGCTGCGCTGCGTCGAGTGCCCGGCGGTCGGCGGCGACACCATCTGGGTCAACATGGTGGCGGCCTTCGAGCAGCTCCCCGAGGAGCTGAAGGGCAAGCTCACCCGGCTGCAGGCGGTGCACGACATCATGCCGGCGTTCGGATCGCGGATGACCGCCGAGGAGCGCGCCGAGCGGCGGGCGATGTTCCCGCCGGCCGTGCACCCCGTCGTGCGCACCCACCCGGAGAGCGGCGAGCAGATCCTCTACGTCAACGAGGGCTTCACCACTCACCTGGCCAACTACGCCGAGGTCGCCGACGTGCGCGTCGGGTTCGACTTCAAGTTGGCCGAGATGGAGCTGCTCCAGTATCTGCTGCGCCAGGCGACGATCCCCGAGTACCAGCTGCGCGTCCACTGGCGCCCCGACACGCTGGTGATCTGGGACAACCGCTCCACCCAGCACTACGCGGTGCAGGACTACTTCCCGGCGGTGCGGCGGATGATGCGGGCCACGGTGATCGGTGACCGGCCGGTGTGACCGCTTTGGGTTCGGGCGAGTCTCGTACCGGGCGCACCCGGCGGCGCGAGCGCCAGCGAGGCCGCCGGACAGGTTCGGCCGGAGGCCGACCGTTCAGAGGAGTTCGGCGGCCAGGCTGGCCACCTCACCACGCTCGCAGGCGGTGAGCGTGACGTGGCCGAAGCAGCGCTGGCCGCCGAACGCCTGGATCAGCACGGCGAGGGCGTTGTTCGACTCGCCGAGGTACGGCGCATCGATCTGGCTGGTGTCGCCGGTGAAGACCACCTTGGTGCCCTCGCCGATGCGGGTGAGCACGGTCTTCAGCGTCGTCGGCTCCAGGTTCTGGGCCTCGTCGACCACGACGATCTGGCGGTGCAGGCTGCGGCCACGCAGGAACGTCACCGACTCCAGCGAGAGCTGGTTGCGGTTGACCAGCTCGTCGACCAGGCGGTGGGCGTCGTTGCTGCTGCGCTGATCGGTGAGGGCGACGATCGCGTCGTGGATGGCGGACATCCACGGGTCGAGCTTCTCGTCCAGCCCGCCGGGCAGGAAGCCGACGTCGGCCCGTCCGACCGGGACGAGCGGGCGGTACACGGCCAGGCGCTCGTAGGTGCGCCGCTCGACCACCTGCTCCAACCCGGCGGCGATGGCCAGCAGCGTCTTGCCCGTCCCGGCCCGACCGTCGAGGGCGACGACGCTGACGTCGGGGTCGAGCAGCAGCTCCAGGGCGAAGCGCTGCTCCTTCGAGCGCGGGCGCAACCCCCACGCCTCGGGCGTGCCGTGGCCGAGCAGCACCAGCTCGCCGTCGCAGCAGCGGGTCAGCGCCGACTGCGACCCGCAGCGCAGCACGGCGAACTCGTTCTCCTGCACGGCCGCGTCGATCGCCTCCGCGGGCAGCGCGCCGTCGCTGTACAGCTCGTCGATCAGTGCGTGGCCGGCGGGGTCCTCCGGCAGGGCCACGGTCACCCAGCCCGACGGCCGGGTGACCCGGCTGCGCCCGACCGGGTGGTGCTCGCTGGCTTCGACGCCGAGGTGCGCCGCCTTGATCCGCAGCGCGGCGTCGTTGGACACCATGCGCGTCGGTGCGGTCATCGCCTGCCCGAGCGCCGCGCCGATGATCCGGTTGTCGGGCACGGCCGGATCGAGCCCGTGCTCGACGAGCAGGTGCTTCTGGACGCCGTTGATCTCGATCCGCAGCGTCGCCGCCTCGGGCCGGTCGTCGACGGTGACCGGCTCGGCCAGGGAACCGCCGCCGCGCACGCGCAGCTCCTCGATCGAACGCAGTGCCGTGCGCGCCGCCCGACCGACGTCGTCGAGGCGGGTCTTGAGGCTGTCCAGCTCCTCGATGACGGTCAGCGGGATGACCACGTCGATCGAGTCGAACCCGGCGATGCAGCTCGGATCGGCCACCAGGACCGACGTGTCGAGCACGATCCTCGTTCGTTCACCCCCTCCGCGCCGTGCATCTGCGAGTCGGCCGGGAACGAGATCGGTCAACGGGTCTCCGTTTCGTCAATCATGGGCCTTCAAGTTGTAGCCCCCGTCGGCGCCGTGATGGTGGATGTGCCGACCCAGTTCAACAGATGTTCACAGGGCGGCGGGGATGCCCTCGTCGAGCTGGACGCCGGTGCTGTTGAGGACCATCGACACGAGGTTGTACTGGCCGACGGCGAAGACGACGTCGAGGACCTGCTCGGTGGACAGGTGCTCGTTGAGCGTGGCCCACGTCTCGTCGGAGACGCGGGCGTCGTCGTGCAGCTCGTCGGCGGCGCGCACCAGGGCGGCGTCCTTCTCGCTCCACGGGTGGGCGTCGATCGGCTGCTTGGTCGCCTCGATCTCCTCGTCGGTGATGTCGCTGCGCCGGGCGATGATCGCGTGCTGGCTGAACTCGTACTGCGAGTGGCAGCGGGCGCCGATGCGCAGGATGACCAGCTCGCGGTCGCGCGGGGTCAGCGTGCTCTTCGACAGGACGTGGGTGGCGAACACCATCCAGCGGCGCATCAGTGCCGGGTGGTGGGCGAGGGTGGCGAAGATGTTGAGCGGCTTGCCGTCCGGCCCGGCGAGTCCACCCTTGGCGTACAGCTCCTGCACCTCCGGGCTCGGGTCGGTGATCGGGGCCAGGCGCGGCTGGCCGTTGGTCGCAGTGTCGGTCATGCCGAGAGTTTGACCCACCTGGGCGCGCGGCCCAGGCAGCGTCGTCCGTGCGGAGGCTGCTCCCGCGAGAATGCAACACGTGACACCGTGCCCGTTCTGCGAGGTGATCGCCGGGAGGGCAGACGGGCACGTGGTGCTCGACGACGAGGTCGCCGTGGCCTTCCTCGACCGCCGGCCGGTGTTCAAGGGCCATGTGCTCGTCGTGCCGCGCCAGCACGTCGTCACGCTGCCCGACCTCGATCCTGGTGACGTCGACGGCCTGTTCCGCCGCGTCCAGCTGATCGCCGCGGCGATGCCCGACGCGCTCGGCTGCGACGGCACGTTCGTGGCGATCAACAACGTCGTCAGCCAGAGCGTCGCCCACCTCCACGTCCACGTCGTGCCCCGCCGCCGCAAGGACGGCCTGCGTGGCTTCTTCTGGCCGCGCACGACGTACGCCGACGCAGCCGATGCCGAGCGCTACGCCGCCCCGCTGCGCGCCGTGCTCGGGCACGGATCCGAGACGCGGTGAGCGCCGCAGCGCAGCGGAGGCGGCGAGCACGGCAGGCGAAGGGAGGGGCTCTGCCCCGACCGGAGCACGAACATCAACAGATGATCCGCATCGGGCGGCCGAGCGCGTCCTGGCCCTCGTCGCCGAGGACGAGGTGCTCGCCGCGTTCGTAGCGCGACGTGCTCCACAACACCGCCAGCGCGTCGTACACGTCGTCGCGCCTGGCGCCTCGGGGCGTCTCCGGCAACGGCCCGAACCAACCGCGCAGCAGGCCGGCCCGGCGGGCGGCGCCATCGGCGGACGCCTTGGGTGGCACGCCGTCCATCCCGTTCATCACCAGGAACGAGCACTCGGGATGCACCTCGACGAACCGCGCCTCGCCCGGCTCGACCAGGGCATCCAGCTCGCGGATCTTGGGGAGGAGGTGGAACGACTGGATGGAGATGCCGATGCCGATCGCGGCGCGCGCTGCCGCCACCGCGGTCGGGTGATCCTGCGCCGCCAGGCAGGCCCGCGGTGGTGTGGTGAAGATGCTCGAGCGCCGCGCCCCGAGGAAGGCGCGGGCCGCCGCGTCGCTCGCCCGTGGTGCGTGCTCGGGGAGACCGATCGGCATGTCGATGCCGACCGTCGAGCCCAGGTCGCGGTGCAATCGAGGCACGAACGCGACCTCGCGTTCGGTGGCCACGACCCATCCGCCGCGACACCCATCGACACCCGCGGGGCCGTCGTCCGGTCGGTGCAAGGGTTTCGCAGGAGTCACGATCATGTGGTTGTTGCAAATGCAACGAGTTGGGTGCTTGCTATTCGCGTGTGAAACCTGTTCGATACGCAGGCGTAACGCACGGTTACCACATTGATGCCCGGAGGTATCGACCCCAAATGACGAAAGCAGAGCTGATCGACGCTGTGTCGGCATCGGCAGGCGTGAGCAAGGCGGACGCAGAGAAGACTCTGGGCGCGTTCTTCGACCATGTCGTGGCGACGGCGAAGAAGGGGGACAAGGTCGCGTGGCCGGGCTTCGGCTCGTTCAGCACCACCAAGTCCGCGGCCCGCACCGGCCGCAACCCGCAGACCGGCGCAGCGGTGAAGATCGCCGCTTCGACGCGCATGAAGTTCACGGCCAGCAGCACGCTGAAGCAGAACCTCAACGCGAAGAAGGCCGCGGCGAAGAAGGCCGCACCGGCGAAGAAGGCAGCAGCGCCGGCCAAGAACGCCGCGAAGAAGTACTAGGAGGACCACAGTGGCAGTAGCGAAGAAGGCGGCACCCGCCAAGAAGGCACCGGCGGCGAAGAAGGCCACCGCGGCCAAGAAGGCGCCGGTAGCCAAGAAGGCCGCACCGGCGGCGAAGAAGGCGCCGGCGGCGAAGAAGGCCGCCGCCGTCAAGAAGGCACCCGCGGCGAAGAAGGCTGCACCGGTGAAGAAGGCCGCGCCGGCAGCGAAGAAGGCGCCTGCCGCGAAGAAGGCTCCGGCTGCCAAGAAGGCTCCCGCTGCCAAGAAGGCGACTGCCAAGAAGTCCGCCAAGTAGCTACTGCCGGTTCGTCGACAGAGGAGAGCCCGCGCGGGCTCTCCTCTGCGCGTCCGGCACGGCTTCGTGGTGCGCCTCGTCAGGCGTCATGCTGCATGGCATGGACGCGATCTGCGATGACCTGGCCGCCGAGCACGCCGACCTCGATCGGATCGTCGCCGCGCTGGACGACGCTTCGTGGGACACGCCGACGCCGGCGGCCGGTTGGATGGTGCGCGATCAGATCAGCCACCTGTGGTTCTTCGATCAGCGTGCTGCGCTGGCGCTGACCGATCCGGATGCGTTCGCCGCCGATGCCAAGGCGTTGCTCGCCGGCGGTGGCACCGATGCGTCGATCGAGCCGGGCCGGGCCATCTCCCCGAGCGAGCTGCTCGCCGCCTGGCGGGCCGAGCGGGAGAGCCTGATCGCCCTGGCGCGCACGATCGATCCGTCGGTGCGGGTGCCGTGGTACGGGCCGGCGATGGCGGCCCGCTCGTTCATCACCGCGCGGCTGATGGAGACGTGGGCGCACGGTCAGGACGTCGTCGACGCCGTGGGCGCCTCCCGGCAGCCGAGCGCGCGATTGCGCCACGTCGCCCACATCGGCGTGCGCGCCCGCCCGTTCAGCTACGCGATCAACGAGCGCCCGCTGCCGCCGGTCGACGTGTACGTCGGGCTCGACGCCCCGGACGGCTCGACGTGGGAGTGGAACGAGTCGGACGTCGATCGTGTCACCGGGCCGGCGCTCGACTTCTGCCTCGTCGTCACCCAGCGCCGCCACCTCGACGACGTCGCGCTGACGGTCGAGGGGCCGGCCGCGACGGAGTGGATGTCGTTCGCCCAGGCGTTCGCCGGCCCGCCAGGCGGCGGGCGGACCGCCGGTCAGTTCACAGATCGGTGATCAGCTTGAACACCTCGGCGGCCGCCAGGCCGTAGGGCGCGCCGAGACCGGCGAGACGGGTGCGGATCCGCTCGCGGAACGCGTCGAGCTGATCGTCGGCGGTGGCGTGCATCGTCGACTCGAACTGGCTCTCGTGGGCCAGCAGCGCAGCGAGCTTGGTGTCGACGGTGGATGTCACGTCCTCGACGTGGTCCGGTTCGTCGGCCTCCCACAGCAACAGCGCGTCGGGCCGGTGGTGGGCCAGGCCGTGCTCGCGGAAGAAGTGCGGGTCGCGCGCCGCGACGATCGCGTCGCAGACGAGGATCCCGGCGGCGCGGTGGTCGGGGTGCAGGCGGTAGCGCTTCCACGGGTCGTGGCCGAGCACCACCTGCGGTCGGATGGTGCGGATCACCCTGGCGACGTCGGACACCGTCGCCCGGGAGGTGTCGAGGTCGCCGTCGACACGACCGAGGAACGTCACGTCGCCACCACCGAGGATCTGCGCGGCGCGCCGCTGCTCGACTTGGCGGGTGGCGACGAGCGCCGCGGTGTCGGCGTCGGGATCCCACGTGCCCTTGGAGCCGTCGGTGCAGACGAGGTGGTGGACCACGCAGCCGGCGGCGGCCCACTTGGCGAGCGTGCCTCCGCCACCGAACTCGACGTCGTCGGGATGGGCGCCTACCGCGAGGGCGCTCGTCGGGACGGGCAGGTCGCGACTCAGCGAGGGATCGGTGACGGCTGGCTGGCCGGGCTCGTTGGCACCCATGGCGGCAGCACTTCTACCACCAGTGGGTGGCGCAGGTCGGCGGCGGTGTCGATGTCCAGTCCGAGCAGCGGATCGCGACGGACCTCGACGGCGAGCCCGGCGGCCATCGCCGCGTCGAGGTGACGGCGGAACGAGCCGGGTCCGTAGGCCATCTGGAACCCGGTCGCCGTCGGGACGGAGGCGACGTTCGTGCCGTCGCCGTGGCGATCGGGCACCAGCGTGAGGACGCCGGGCCGGGCGATCCGGGGCAGGCCGGCCGGGTACGGCAGATCGCCGTGGGCGACGATCACCTGGGGCACGCCGTCCTCGCGCAGCGACGCCAAGCTGGCGTTGACTGCGCCGTTCAAGCCGGCGCCGGGGTGCCACAGCACCGTCGCCCCGTGCGCCGTGGCCCACTCGGCGACCTCGTCGTGGTCGCAGGCGACGTACACCGGCAGCTCGCCGGCGGCGGCGACCACCCGCTCGGCGGTCCAGCGGGCGAGGCGGGCCCGCTGCGTCGGATCGAGCACGCCGGCCAGGCGCGCCTTGGCATCGCCGAACGCCTTGACCGGCAGGAGCACCACGGCGTCCACTCCGGGCATCGTAGAGGCGCCCGATGCCGGCGGGCCTACGATCCCCGTCATGGCGATCAACGTCGGGGTGATCGGTGGTGGTTCCTGGGGCACGACGATGGCCGCGATGGCCGCCGTCAACGCACCGACGGTGCTGTGGGCGCGGCGCGAGCAGCTGGCCAAGGCGATCAACGAGGACCACGTCAACGAGGACTACCTGCCCGGCATCGAGCTGCCGCCGGAGCTGGCCGCCACGAGCTCACTCGGCGACGCCGTGTCCAGCGCCGACGTGCTGGTCATGGCCGTCCCGTCGCACGGGTTCCGTGACGTCGCCGCCGAGGCCGCGCCGTACCTGCGGCCGTGGGTGCCGATCGTCAGCCTGGTGAAGGGCATCGAGCGCAGCTCGCGCAAGCGGATGAGCGAGGTCATCCACGACGAGATGCCCGGCCACCCGGTCGCCGTGCTCACCGGGCCGAACCTGGCACGTGAGATCGTCCAGGGTCAGCCGGCGGCGAGCGTCGTGGCGATCGACGACGAGATCATCGCAGCGGAGCTGCAACGGATCTTCAGCCGACCGAGTCTGCGGGTGTACACCAACACCGATGTCGTCGGCTGCGAGGTCGGCGGGGTCGTCAAGAACGTCATCGCCATCGCCGCCGGGATGGCGGAGGGGATGGGCTTCGGGGAGAACACCCGGGCCACGCTGATCACCCGGGGCCTGGCGGAGATGACCCGCCTCGGCGTGGCGATGGGCGGCAAGGAGACGACGTTCGCCGGGCTGGCCGGCGTGGGCGACCTCATCGCCACGTGCTCGTCGAAGCAGAGCCGCAACAACACGATCGGCCTGCACCTCGGTCAGGGGATGACGATCGAGGAGGCGTTGGCGGCGACGAAGATGGTCGCCGAGGGGGTGAAGAGCTCGCCGAGCGTGCTCGACCTCGCCCAGCGCTACGGGGTGCGCATGCCGATCTGCGAGCAGGTCGTCGCGGTGTGCCACCGCGGTCGACCGGTGCGTGAGGCGCTCGGCCTGCTGATGCGGCGGGCGACGCGCATCGAGCACGAGTGATCGCAACAGGGGTGCTCGGCGGGCGGTGGCTCGCCGACGTCACGCCGGCGGGCGACGTCGTGCCGTGGGATGGGTCACCGGTGCTGGCGTGGCACGTCGCCGCCGACGATCGGTGGCACTCGGCCGCATCCGAAGCTGCGGTGCGCCAGGTGCGCACGGCGGGCACGCCGGTCGTCGAGACCCGGCTGCGCATCCCGTCCGGCGATGCCGTGCAGCAGGTCTGGTCGGTTGCGGACCACGGCGGGATCACGCTCGTCTCGGTGACCAACGAGTCGCCGTTGCCGATCGCCGTTGCATTCACCCGTGGCGATCTGCTCACGGTTCGGACGCCGTCGCAGATGCCGATCGAGGGGATCTCGTTGCCGGCGGGGAGCATCGTGCTGCCGGTCGGTCACCACGCCACCGTCACGGTCGGGCTGTCCCACCGAGGGGATCGCGGCTCGCTGCCTGCGGGCTTGCCCGAGGCGGCGCAGGTGGTTCGCGGCTGGACCACGGTGGCCGAGCGGGCGGGGCGTCTGGTCACGCCCGACCCGGTCGACGAGGTCATTGCAGCACGTTGTGACCTGGCGCTGCGCGGGCCGGACCGCGACGACCCGGTCGCTCTGCTCGTCGGCGTCGATCAGCTCGTGCGGATGGGCGAGGACGCCGACGCGTGGCTGCCGGACGTCGCCGCGGCGGCAGAGTCGGTCGGCCGCCGCGCTCGCCGCGGTGCCGTCGGTTGGGACGTCGCCGCGGCGCTCGACGCGGCCGTCGGTGTGGCCGCTGCGGCGGGGGCCCCGAAGGCGCAGCGCGACCTCGTCGACCTGCGCCGTCGCCTGTCACCCGACCGCACGATGCCGACGAGGTCGCCGGAGGGCGTGCTCGACCTGGCCTGGCAGGAGCACCGCCTGCTCGACCCGACCGGCGTCGTGCTCGCCCTCGGCTGGCCCGACGCCTGGCTCGGCGCGAACGTCGAGGTCCACGACCTCCCGGCCGGTTCGTTCGCCGTCCGCTGGCACGGCGAGCGGCCGGCCGTGCTGTGGGATGCCGCCGCCGACGTCGTCCTGCGCGCCCCGGTCGTCGCCCCGGAATGGTCGGGCACCGGCCGTGGCGAGACCCTGTGGCCCGCCCCCGCCGTCCCCGCCGCCGGCTCCTCGTTCACCTGAGCCAGGCCTACCGAGGGGTGGGGCTGAAGGGGCTGTGAGTCGCCGCCACTCGCTCGGCCTCGACGACGGGGCGGCCGAAGCGCAGGAGGCGGCCACCGAAGACGATCGAGCACACCGCGAACCAGCCCCAGCCGAGCAGCACGCCGGCGAGCACGTCGGTGAACCAGTGCACACCGAGGAACACGCGGCTGCAGGCCACACAGGTCGCGATCCCGGCGGCGACGGCCGCCAGCCACGTCTTCGTGGTCCGGCTGCGGCCCCGGCCGAGCACCAGCGCGAACGCCGCCATCGACGCCGCGGCCGCGCAGGAGTGTCCCGACGGGAACGATGAACCGGCCCAGCTGGTCAGCCGCAGCACGTCCGGGCGGGAGCGCTCGACCAGCCACTTGATCGTGTTGTTCAGCACGAACTGGCCGCCGATCACCAGGGCCATGAACGCCGGCAGCGCTCGGCTCGGCTTGCGGATCATCTCGATCGCCGTGACCAGGACCGCCCACACCACCACCATCGTCGTCCCGCCGAACAGGAAGCTGACGTCCTTGAGGATGCGCGTGCTCCACTCGGTGGAGTGGGACGCCCCGAACTCGGCGAAGCGCAGGTCCAGCCGGGCCAGTCCGGCGTGGGCGTGGATCATCGCCAGCAGCACGCCGACACCGGCGGCCCCCACCAGGACGAGCGCGGTGGCGACGATCAGGGCGGCGCCGGTCTCCTTCTTCGGGTCGTAGTGGCGGCGCAGGTGATGGCGCAGCGTGGGATGGCGGTCGACCTCCTCGGCGATCGTCGCCGGGGCGACCTGCGGTGCCTCGATCACCGGCCAGCGCCGGGCGAGGAGGACGACACCGACCCCGACCACGCCGGCCACCCCGAGCATCACGGCCACGACCATCGGTCGATCCGCTACCCGACCGGTGGTGGACTCAGACGGGCGGCGGGTTGCGCAGCGCCGCGACGACGGCCTCGAGCTTGGCCCGCACGAGCGTCTCGACGTCGGGATCGGTCGTCGTGCCGTCGGCGCTGATCCGGTTGGCGCCGAGCACGATCTGCACGACGGGCTCCTCGACGACGATGTTGCCGAGCAGGCCGATGATCGGCCCGATCGACGCCTGCACCTTCGAGCCACCGCCCTTGCCGGCCGACGTGATCATCGCCACGACCTTGCCCCTCAGCACCTGCCCACCGAACGGGCGGCTGACCCAGTCGATCGCGTTCTTGGCGACGGCCGTCGGCAGGAAGTTGTACTCGGGCATCCCGATGATCAGGGCGTCGGCGCTGGTGAGCGCATCGCGCCACGCGAGCACCTCGTCCGGCGGGGACTCCTCCAGATCGGCGTTGTAGAACGGCAGCTCGAACACGAGATCGTTGACCACCTTGATCGCCAGGTCGTCGGGCGCCAGCCGGGCGGCCATGTTGACCAGGCCGGTGTTGGACGAGTCGGCGCGCAGGCTGCCGCTGAACGCGATGGCGGTGAACGTCATCCGTCGAGTATGTCGGCCGCCCACCCGGTCCACCAACGAACCGGGTCGTAGGCTCACCGACGTGACCGATCTCGACAGCCTGCGCCTCACCGAGTGGACGTCGTGCGGAGGCTGTGCCGCCAAATGGGGTGCGTCGCTCCTGGCCGATCTGGTGCGTGAGGTGCCGCCGGGGATGGATCCTCGGCTGCTCGTCGGGCTCGCCCCGTTCGACGACGCCGCGGTGTACGAGGTCGCCCCCGGCGTGGCGCTGGTCAGCACGACCGACTTCTTCCCGCCGCTGGTCGACGACCCCGACGACTTCGGCACCATCGCCGCGGCCAACGCGTGCAGCGACGTGTTCGCCATGGGCGGCCGGGTGGTGCTGGCGATCAACGTCGCCGCATTCCCCGAGCACTTCCCGCGCGAGGCGATCTCGACGATCTTCGACGCTGCGGCGCGCACCGTCGCCGCGGCCGGCGGCACCATCGCCGGCGGGCACACGATCCGCAACCCCGAGCCGATCTTCGGGCTCGCCGTGCAAGGCGTGGTCGATCCGGCCAAGGTGTTCCGCAAGGCCGGCGCCCGGCCGGGCGACGTGCTGGTGATGAGCAAGCCGATCGGCACCGCCTTGGCGTTGGCCGGCGGCACCGACGACGACAAGGCCGCGGCGATCGCCGGGATGCGCGAGCTGAACCGCGCTGCGGCGGAGGAGCTGTCGACGCTCGGCGCCGCGGTGCACGCCGTCACCGACGTCACCGGCTACGGGCTCGCCGGGCACGGCTGGGAGATGGCCGAGCGCAGCGACGTGCGGCTGGTCGTCGACACCGGAGCGATCCGCAGCTACCCGGGTGCGCTCGCCGCAGCCGACCGTGGGGTGCGTACCGGTGGCGACCCGCGCAACCGGGACTACGTGACCGCCCACCTCGATTCCACCGCGGCCGACGGTCCGGAGGCGCTGTGCATGGATCCGCAGACCTCCGGCGGGCTGCTGGCTGCGCTCGACCCGGCGGCGCTCGACGGGCTCGGTGCGCGGTGGTGGCGCGCCGGCGAGGCGGAGGCGGGCGCGGCGGCGATCGTCCTGCGATGACCCGCGGTCGCGCCCCCACCCGATCGGCCGAGCGTGATCTGCGCGCCGCCGGTCACGACGTGATCGTGGGCATCGACGAGGTCGGGCGCGGCGCGTGGGCCGGCCCGTTGATGGTCGGGGCGGCCGTCCTCCCCGCCGACCGGCGGGTCAACGGCGTGCGCGACTCGAAGATGCTCACCGAACCGGGGCGGGAGCTGTTGTTCGACCGCGTCGCCGGATGGTGCACGGCGTGGGCCGTCGGCGCGGCGTCACAGGAGGAGTGCGACGACCTCGGCATGGCCGCGGCCCAGCGACTCGCCGCCCGGCGGGCGATCGAGGGGCTCGGCGTGTGCCCGGACGCAGCAGTGGTCGACGGCAACTGGGATTTCGTCCGTCCGCACGTGCCGTTCGTCGAGCGCCGGGTGAAGGCCGACGCGACGTGCCTGTCGGTGGCCGCGGCGAGCATCCTCGCCAAGGTCACCCGCGACCGGATCATGCGTGAGCAGTCGGACCACTATCCGCACTGGAGCTTCGACACGAACAAGGGCTACCCGTGCCCGCAGCACAAGGCTGCGCTGCAGGGCTACGGCCCGTCGGCGATCCACCGGCGCACGTGGGTGTTCATGGACCACTACGTCCCGTGGACCGGCGTCCCGAGGGTCTACCGCAACTCGCTGTTCTGAGGAACGCCGAAGTGGGCCATCAGGGCCTGGTCGTAGAACACGGTCGTACGGCGGATCCCGCCGGCGCCGACGTCGAGCACCTGATACGAGTGCGGCCCGATCGTGCCGGGGTCGGTGCTGGCGTAGGCGATCAGCGCCGGTTGGCCGTTCGCCCGCGTCGGGATCATCCGCCAGCCGGTGCGCCGGGCGAGCGCGGCGTCCATGAACCGGGCGTAGTCGTCGGGCCCGACGAACCACGCCGGCACCGGGGGCATCTCCAGCACGACGTCGGCGGTGACGAGCGCACGGATCGCCTCGATGTCCGCCCGCTCGACGGCATCGGCGTAGGCCTCGACGAAGCGGCGCGCCGTCGGATCGTCGGGATCGAGGCTCGGTTCACCGGTGGCGCCGGCGAGCGTCGCCCTGGCCCGCTGCAGCGCACTGTTCACCGCCGCGGTCGTGGTGTCCAGCGCGGCGGCGATCTCCTCGGCCGGGCTGTCCAGCGTCTCGCGCAGGATCAGCGCGGCGCGTTGGCGGGCCGGCAGGCGTTGCATCGCCGCGACCAGCGCGAGGCGCAGGCCGTGGCGCGCGACCACGGTGTCCTCCGGTGAGTCCGGCAGCGGTTGCAGCCAGGCGATCTCGGTCGACGGGACCGGCAGCGCCGTCGGGTCGCCGCCGGGCGCACCGAGGTCG
>JADMIO010848957.1_pt1 | contig 36260 bp, 56 predicted proteins | sample 8958161 | NCBI WGS metagenome assembly JADMIO01 (sample SAMN16585339, study PRJNA669376) | soil metagenome | isolation source: Crop rotation soil | place: USA: Cullars Rotation, Alabama | collected 2011
CCGCGAGGGACGCCGCGAGGGACGCCGCGAGGGCAGAACAGCTCGCCGAACTCCGCCGCCGCGTCAACGTGCGGATGCTGTACGCGGGACTGCGAGGTGCGCGATGAAGGCCGGGTTCCCGTGCATGACCTGCGAGCGCGTCTACCGCTCGCTGGAGGCCGCCGAGAGGTGCGAGGCGAAGCACGACGCCGCGAAGGCCGCCGCCGAGGCCGCGAAGCCGCTCGTGTGCGTCACCACGCAGGTCGTCGCGCAGGCGGAGGACTCCCGCGCGCAGGACAGCTTGCGCCTCGTGCTCGACTGCATCCGCAAGGGCGCCAAGCCGGAGGAGGTGCCCTTCCTCCTCGCGCAGGAGCGGGGCGCCGCTCTCGCCGTCGTGCGCGAGCGGGATGCGTTGCTCGAGCGCGTGAAGCTGCTCGAGGCGGAGAGGGTGGCCTGAGCGATGACCTGTCGCGAACACCACGAGGCCTTCCTGTCGGAGTCGGCTTCCGCTCGGCGTGAGCACGAGGCGCGGCGCTGCCCGGAGTGTATCTCCGAGCGCGTCGATGCGCTGACCGGGGCGCTCGGGCCGAAGGCCGCGATCACGTGGCAGGACGCGAGCCGCGACGGCAAGCGGCGCCACGCGGTCCTGATCGATCTCCTCCTGACTGTCGTCGAGCACGGGGGCTCTGACGGCGACGCGCGGTTCTGGGAGTGGGGGGTCATCGAGCGCGACGACGGCGGCGCCATTCGCGCGGAGGGCTCGTCCTACGTGAGCCGCGCGCAGGCCCAGGCGTGCGCCGAGGCCATCGCCCGCATCGTGTCTGGAGGCAGATCGTGAAGACGGCAGGACCGGGCCTCTCGCGGGGCACCACCACCTTCGGGATCGGGGGCCGCATCAGGGACGCGCGCAGGGCGAAGGGCCTCACGCAGAAGGCCCTCGCTGAGGCCTGCCGCGTGCCTTCGTCCACGATCGGCGCGGTCGAGGTCGGCAACTCAGGCCCCACGGCGGTGCTCCTGCGTGACCTCTGCGACGTGCTCGACGTGAGCGCGGACGTGCTCCTCGGACGGAGGCCGGCATGACCACGCGCGAAGAGATCATCGCCATGCAGGACCAGAGCTACACCTCCACCGGCTCCCTCTTGCCTCCCTACGCGACCGTCGATCGCGCGGAGGAGCGGCGGCAGGACGAGGAAGCCCGGCGCACGGAGAAGAACCTCGAGACGCGCTCCCGCGTCTTCTTCGTCACCGGGCACGTGAAAGATGTCTCGCGCGCGGACGAAGCCGTGCGTGAGCTGCTCCGCGTCTGCGGCATCCCGATCAACGAGCGTGGCGCCTGGGAGAAGCGAACCAGCCACGAAGACGCGCGCCGCATCCGCAAGCGGGTGAAGGAGCTCGGCGGGTACGCGCATGTCCTCGATGAGGACGGGGAGCAGGTGGGGTGATGGCAACCGAGTCAGGACCCACCACGCCCGTGAACCCGATCGCGCAGGCGCTCGCCCGCATCGACGCGGAGACCGCGCTGATCCGCACGCTCGCGCAGCCCGTGGGCAACGAGGCCCTCTTGCTGCTGATGGAGCTGGCGACGGCCGACGAGATGCGCCCGACCGACGAGCATCGCGACGCCTTCACCAAGCGGGCCGAGCAGCGCTACGCGCAGGCGCTCTCGGATCTCACCACCTACGCCCGCCGCGTCGCGGGTCTGCCGGCGCGCTGAATCGAAGCGAGAGGGAGGAATTTCATGGTCAAGGCACGGAAGAAGCGCGCGGTCGCGAAGAGGTCCAAGCCACCCGAGAAGAAGTCCGCGCGCGTGGAATCGAAGTCACCCAACCCCCTCTCGGAGCTGATGCTCCGCACGTCGATGCGCGACGGCACGTCCTGGGGCGGCTTCGTGTGGCCGGCCTCGGGGATGGTGGAGCCCACGCACTGGAGCCCGCACCCGAGCTGCGGCGATGGCCTCCACGGCCTCTACCAGGGCTGCGGCGACGCAAGCCTGCTCATCCGCGACGACGGCCACGAGATCTGGCAGCTGGTCGCGGTCGATCCGAAGACGGCGGTGGACCTCGGCGGGAAGGTGAAGGTGCCGCGCGGGGAGGTCGTCTACTCGGGCGACCAGGCGGGCGCGATCAAGATCCTCCTCGAGCGCTACCCGGCGCTGCCGTTCGTCGGCAAGCCGGCCACCGCAGGGACCAGGGGCTCGGCCACCGCAGGGGACGAGGGCTCGGCCACCGCAGGGTACGCGGGCTCGGCCACCGCAGGGACCGGGGGCTCGGCCACCGCAGGGACCAGGGGCTCGGCCACCGCAGGGTACGCGGGCTCGGCCACCGCAGGGGACGAGGGCTCGGCCACCGCAGGGACCAGGGGCTCGGCCACCGCAGGGTACGCGGGCTCGGCCACCGCAGGGGACGAGGGCTCGGCCACCGCAGGGACCAGGGGCTCGGCCACCGCAGGGTACGCGGGCTCGGCCACCGCAGGGGACGAGGGCTCGGCCACCGCAGGGACCAGGGGCTCGGCCACCGCAGGGTACGCGGGCTCGGCCACCGCAGGGGACGAGGGCTCGGCCACCGCAGGGGACGCGGGCGCCGTCGCTGCTGGTCTCCACGCCGTCATCGTCATCCGGATCTCGAGCTCGGCACCGGCGATCGCGGTCGTCGACGGCGTGCGCATCCCGACGGACACGTGGTGCGGGCGGCGCGGGCGGGAGATCGTTCCGCTCTCGAGCCCAGAGATCGACGGCGCGAACACCTCCGCGTGGGCGAGGGGCATCTGCGCGGGTGACGTGCTCTGCCGCTTCCTCCGTCGCGCGGCCTCCGGCGCCCTGGTGGTGCGGCCGTGATGCCCTTCGCGGACCACATCGTCGACCGCTCGCGCGATCCCGTGCTCGCGCCGGGTGAGCGTCTTCGCCCCGCGTGGCGCGCGCTCCTCGTCTCCGCCGCGCTCGTGGGCTCGGGACTCCTCGCGGGGCTCGCCCTCGGCCTCACGGTCGGGTGCGGGGGATGCAGCGGCGCGCTCCTCGCGGCGCTCGGGAGGTGCTCGTGAGCACCGAGACGAACTTTCCCCTCACCTGGCCGATCTCCGTGCCTCGGGCGAAGCGCCGCAATCGCGGTCCCTTCAGGCGCGTCTCCGTGGCCAAGGCTGTCGACGACGTGCGGCGCGAGGTCAGGCTCGCGGGCGGCGCCAACCTGGTCATCAGCACCAACGTCCGCACCAACCGCGACGGCCTCCCGCGCTCCGGCGAGGCGCAGCCGTCCGATCCCGGCGTGGCGGTGTACTTCAACCGCGACGACAAGCGCCTCTGCTTCCCGTGCGACCGCTGGACCAGCGTCGACATCAACCTGGTGGCGATCGCTCGCCACATCGAGGCAATCCGAGGCACCGAACGCTGGGGCGTGGGGTCCATCGAGCAGGCGTTCGCGGGCTACGCCGCGCTGCCTGCGCCCGGTGTGCGCGCGTGGCGTGACGTCCTCGGCAAGCTGGGGACGATCGAGGAGGTCGACGCGCGCTTTCGCGAGCTCGCGAAGACGAAGCACCCGGACCAGGGCGGCGACGCCGAAGGGTTCGCGCTGCTCACCAAGGCCCGCGACGACGCGCGGCGGGAGCTTGGCGGTGCCTCGTGAGCACCTCCCCTCTCTCATCTCCGGACCTCGGGCGCGTCGGCGGCGCCTCCCCCGAAGGCGCGCTCGAGGCTCCGGACTCATCTTCGCGGCCCGCATCCCAGCCGTCTGGAGCCGTACAGCCCCGGCCGGGGTGCGGTGCCGCGGGCAACTCACCGAGGCTCGTGCTGGCTGTAGATCCGGGTTCTGAGGAGTCCGCGATCCTCACCTTCCGCCCTGACCCTTCGCTCCACGGCGGCGGCGCGGTCGAGGACTGGGCGAAGGCCCCCAACGCGAAGGTGCTCGCCGATCTGCGGAACGCGCGCGGCGTCATCTCGGGCCTGGTGATCGAGGTGGTGCAGCCCCGCGGGCAGCCGCTCTACTCGCAGCTGATCGATACCTCGATCTGGGTCGGGCGCTTCGTCGAGGCGTGGGGTGGGCCGTGGCACCGCGTCTCCCGTGAGCAGGTGAAGCGACACCTCCTCGGCGGCGCGGGCAAGGGCGGCGATCCCAACGTGCGCGCGGCGCTGGTGGATCGCTTCGGCGGTATCGCGGCGATCGGCAAGAAGGCCAACCCCGGCCCGCTCTACGGGCTCAGCAAGGACGGCTGGGCCGCGCTCGCCGTTGCCGTCACCTACGCAGACCTCGGGCCGGCAGGCATCTCGCCGAACCGTTCATCCAAGTGATCAGAAAGTGGAGGGCACACAAATGAGTCAGACGCAGCAGAACACCAACGGCACATCGGCACCCGCCGCGGAGGTGCGTCCGAAGAGCGACCTCGAGAAGCTCATCCAGGAGAAGCCGCTCAACACGCTCGCCTTCGAGCCGCAGAACATCACCGACGGCATCCGACTCGCCGAGTACTACATCGATAGCGGCCTCCTCCCGCGCTCCATCCAGAACCCGGCGGCGATCATGATCATCGCGCACCAGGGGCGGGAGCTGGGTCTCAGCTTCCTCCGCTCGCTGCGCGGCATCCACATCATCGAGGGCAAGCCGGCCCTCTCCGCGGAGCTCGCAAGAGAGCTTGCGCACCGGGCCGGGGCCAAGGTCGAGTTCATCCTCAGCACCACCACCAAGTGCACCTGCCGCGTCACCGCGGCCGACGGTCGGAAGATCGAGGTGACGTGGACGACGAAGCACGAGAACGACGACTGGCAGAGCGCCGAGAGGGCTAGCCTTCTCGGGAAGGGGCCGTGGAAGACGTACCCCGCCGCGATGCTTCGCGCGCGCGCCTCGGGTGACGCGATCCGTGCCCTGGTCCCCGAGGCGCTCGGTGGGCTCTACCTGGTCGAAGAGGTCGAGGGCTCGGGCGGCGAGACGAACTTCGAGCCCGCGCCGCTCGCCGAGAGGCGCGTCGCCGCGCCGATCGTCACGCTCGCGGAGCGGCAGAACGCTGCGTCCGTTCGCCTCAAGGCGGCCACCGAAATTCTCGGGAAGGAAGTCGCCGCGAAGATCGCCGGGCCTCGTCCCGAGAAGGGCTGGACCGAGTGGATGGAGCAGTCCGCAACGAAGCTGGAGGCGGAGGTCGCGAAGCGCGCTGCGGAGAACGACCGGCCTCCGCTCGAGCCCGAGGGACCCACCTCCACGGACTTCTGGGCCGCCGCCGAGCGCACCGGGCTCCCGAAGGAGGAGATCCTCAACATCCTCCGCGGCGCCACCGGCGGCGTCGAAGACCCCAAGCTCGCCGGCCCCGACGGACTGCGCGCGGCGATCGCGGACCTCGAGAAGGCCATGCCGAAGAAGGAGGCGCCCCGTGGGTGAGGCGAAGCGTAGAGCGGCGGCCGGTCTCGGGCCTCGTCCGGCCGGTGAGAGGTACGCGCGTGCGACCCGCGGCGAGCGGACGCCAGAGAACCCCGCCGCCGAACAGTCGAAGGAGTGGATGCGGGCGTGGCTCAAGAGCCAGTTCGCGAAGCGGAAGGGAGGCAGCAAGTGATCCTCACCGAATTGACCATTGAGGGCCTCAAGGCCTTCGACCGCACCCTCCACCTCGGACCCGTCACCGTGCTCCGCGGCCCCATGGGTAGCGGGAAGTCGGAGGCGATCAACGCGATCCAGTTGCTCGTCACCGGCGGCATCCCCGCGCGCGGCGCGCAGAAGGGCCTCGCCTCCGCGGACAAGATCATGGCGCTCGCCTCGCGGGACACCATCTTCCTCCGCGGCGCCTTCGATGCCCCGGCCGCGTGGGTCGAGCGCACGTGGACGCGGAAGCGCATGCGCACGAAGGGGGAGGAGAAGGTCACCGTCACCGAGGCGGTGCGCGCCAGCTTCGCCGAGGGCAGCAAGAGCCACGTCGAGGCGCGCGTGCTGGAGAGGCTGGGCGCGTGGTCCGAGGCGTGGGCACCCGACGACCTGATCGACCTCCCGCGCGACCAGCTGCGCCGCAGGCTCGTGACCATCGTCGCCACCGAGGACCTCTCGATCGGCAAGTTCCTGCCGAAGGACTGCCCCGCGTGGGCGCGGCCGCTCACCGGGCAGACCGTGGTGGATTGGGTGTCCGCCGCGGCGGCGAAGGCGAAGGACACGGCGAAGGCAGCGAAGGAGGAGGTCGACGCGCTCGATGCCCAGCTCGCCGCGATGCCGTTCGTCCCCGAGGGGGAGGCAGACGCCGGTGGGGTGACCGCGAAGCTCGAGGGGCTACGCCAGGAGCTCGTGCGCGCCTCGCGGCGGATGACGCTGGCCGAGGACCTCGCGCAGGCGGGGCGTGACATGGAGACGATGCGGCTGCGGGTCGTCCCCGCGCTGTCGCTCACCGACGCGCAGGCGAACCTGAACGCGGCCGGGCTCGCCGCCGGCGCCTTCAAACCCATCGCTGCGCGCCTCGAAGAGGTCGAGTCCAGGCTCACCGGCATGCGCGCGGCGATCGCGGAGGCGGGTCAGGTGGAGGTGCTCGACGAGGACACCGCGGCGGCGCGGCTCGAGGTCGCCCGCCAGAAGTCGGCGGAGCTCGCCGGGCTCCTCACGGCGGCGAAGGCCTCCGAGAAGACGACGCGCGCGGACCACGATCGGAGGCTCGCCGCTGTCCGGCACGACCTCGCGAAGGTGAAGGCGGACCTCGCCAAGCTCGCCGACGCGGAGAACACCCCCGGTGTCTACGACGCTGCGGCGCACGGGGGCGCGGTGGCGCTCGCGGCGAAGGCCGAGGCAGCGCTCCAGGCGGCGAGGGATGCGGCGCAGCGGGCGCTGGGTGTCGTCGAGGACGCGCGGGCGCCAACCATCCCGCACTGCCCGAAGTGCGGGCACGACCTCGCGGCCCACCGGCAGGAGCGGATCGCGGAGGCGCAGGAGAAGCTGATCGACGCGGACGAGCGCCAGCGGCTCGCCGATCGGGCGTACAAGGGCGCGCTCCACGCGGCGGAGACCCACAACGCCCTCAAGCTCCTCACCGAGGACCGGGAGCGGGCGGCGCAGCTGCGCGAGCGGCAGAAGGAGCTCACCGGCGCGGAGCGGGAGGTCCTCGAGGAGCCCATGCCCGACGTGGCGCGGGCCGAGCGCGAGGCCAGCGAGGCGGCTGCGGTGGTGGCGGGCCTGGTGAAGGCGCACCTCGCAGCGGTCGCCCGTCGTCAGGCGCTCGACCTCGACAACGAGCGGACGAAGCTCCTCGCGGACCTCTCGGGGCGCGACGCCGCGGACTCGGCGCTGGTCGACGCCGCGGCGGCCATGGACCTGGCGCGCACGCAGGACGCGCTCCGGCGGGACATCGCGAAGCGCGAGGTGCGGGTGGAGCGGCTCAAGGCGGAGGTGGATGACCTCGCCACCGCGCGCGAGCGGGACGCCATCGAGGCGGACATCCGCGCGGCGGAGTCGTCCCTCTCCGAGGTGGGCGGCGCGGCCGAGCGGCGGACGCAGCGCGCGCAGGCGGAGCAGGACCTGGAGGCGAAGCTCTCCATCCTCGCTGTCGCGAAGCATTGGGTCGCCACCTTCGCGCGGCTCGAGACAGAGATCCTCGGCACCGTGTCCGAGCGGCTCACCGCCCCCGCGTCGAAGGTGCTGTCCTCGAAGGTCGGCGTGGAGCTCACGAACGCCCGCGGCGGTGCGGACTGCCGCATCACGATCAACGGGGTGGACACCGCGACGATCTCGAAGGGGGAGCGGATGACCTTCCTCGGCGGGCTCCTGATGTCCCTCGCCCCGGGCGCGAGCGGGTGGCGCCTGCTCCTCATGGACGAGCTGGAGGCGATCAGCCTTCACCGCCTCGGTGGCGGCATGGGGCCGCGGGAGACCTTCCTGCGCTCGATGGTGTCGGCCGTCGATGAGGGCCTCTTCGACCAGGTCATCCTCGGGGGCTGCCCGGACGTTCTGCCGGAGGTTCCCGGCGTCACCGTCATCGACTTCGGTGCCGACGCGAAGCGGGCCAGCGGGCCGGCCGAAGCTGCGGCGTAACTCAAACAGACCACACCACGAAAGGATCACATGACCACGGCAGGAATCACGATGGACCGGGTGAAGCTCGAGCACATCGGCGCGGGCGGGCTCGAGGGGGACAAGAACTTCGTCGAGATGCTCGAGGAGAAGATCCACGAGATCGGGCCGAAGGTGCTGAACCCCGAGTGCGACGGGAAGGCCACGATCACCGCGAAGCTGATCGTGAAGTCGGGACCGCAGGGCGCGGTGCTCATCTCGTCGCAGATCAGCGTCACCGACCCGAAGCGGAAGGCGATCGGCCTCGCCGCGTGGGCGGACGGGAACGGCGGGCTCGTCACGCAGCAGCACCACCAGGAGCCGCTGCCCGGCATCGCCAACGTCACCAGCATGAACCCGAGGCCGATCGCCGCGGGCGAGAAGGAGACCAAGTAACATGCTCGCAGAGATCACCACGGCCGTGCGGGGCCTGATCGACACCATCCGCAGCGCCGACCTGCCCTACCACCTCGACGTGAACCACCCGCCGCAGAGCCCGCTCGCGGGGCACGAGGCGGGGCGCTTCATGCTCCGCCGCGACGCCGCGGGCGGCTTCGTCTACGAGTGGAAGGAGACGCCCGAGGTGAGGGCGCTCCAGCTCGCGCGCCGCGAGCTCGTCATCGCCCACGCGTTCGGCGACCTCGACAGCCTCGCGCTGTACCTCGCCGAGGACGAGCCGCGGGCGGTGTTCGTCTACCCCTCGTTCGCGCAGCCCGCGACGGTCCGAGCGATCGACGAGGCGACGCCCGAGGCCGGCACGCTCAAGCTGGCGGTCCAGCGGCACCCGACGTTCTGGCGCTGGTGGAAGGCGCTCGGACAGAGCGAGGAGATCGACCTCTCGCACGGCGACCTCGCGGACCTCCTCCTCGACAACGCCGAGGACCTCGTGGAGCCGCAGATCGCGCGCGTGCTCTCGCAGTTCTCGGCGGCGAGGACCGTCAGCTACACCAGCAACCTCGGCGCGGACGGCGGCACCATCGTCTCCGTGAAGTGGGACGGGAAGGCCGACTCCGCGGGGACCCCGGTGAGCGTGCCGCGCGAGATCGTGGTGATGATCCCGCCGTACATCGGTGCGTGGGTGCCGGGCGGAGACCCCGCTCTGCGCGCGGTGCTGCGCCTGCGCGTGCTGCCGCCAGAGGAGAGCGACAGCGCGGAGCCCCAGTTCCGCGTGCGCTGGGCGAACCTCCACGACTGGGAGGAGGCCGCCTCTCACCTGCTCTACGACCGCGTGCGCGAGCGCGTGGGGCAGATCCACGCGGTCTACCTCGGGACGCCGGACGCGACGAAGTACGTGCTCCCCGCGAGGGAGTAGCAAGTCATCGGCAGGGCGCAGCGGGGCAACTCGCTGCGCCCACGGAGGAGGGCACATGGCGCTGACGTGGACATCCGAGAAGCCGGTCGCGAGGACCGGGCAATTCACCGCCGAGGTGGAGCCGGACGGGAATCGGTGGGCGTGGCGAGTCCTCCGCCGCGAGTGCGATCGTTTGCTCGGGCACGACGGCGCGCACCGCGGAGAGAAGGAGATCCCGTTTTGAGCGCCATCGATCTCGACAGGCTGGAGAGACTGCTCGCGGCGGCGACGCCGGGCACCGCAGAGGTGGAGCGCCAGGACCTCGCCAGCGGCTTGTTCTGCTACGACCTACGCTCCATCTACAGGGGACGCGACGGTGACACCTGCGCGATTCTGGTGGGCCACGTCTCTGAGGAGGACCGCGAAGGCCGGGGGCTCGCTCGCGCCCGCGCCGACGCGGAGTTGTGGGCCGAGATGCGGAACGCGCTCCCCGCGCTGATCGAGCGCGTCCGCGCGGCGGAGATGCGGGCCGAGGCCGCGGAGCAACACATCGAGAGCGTGCATCTCGAAATGCGCGACGAAGAGCGGGCCATGCGCGCCGATGCCAGGCTCGCGGCTGAGGACATGGCCGGTGACGCCTACCGCCGCGGACGTGAGGACGCGGACAAGGTGCCGTGCCCGAAGTTCGAGCAACCGACGCCCGAGGAAGTCGCCGCCGAGGAGGCGGAGTCCGAGCGTGTGTTCGCCGCCATCCAGGCCGGCAAGTCACCTTGCTGCGGGGCTCCATTCGATGAGCGGCAGGTCATCACCAGTGGAGGCTTCAAGGGCCACGGTCCGCGGTTCTGCTCCGCCTGCAAGCGGTTGGTGTTCCAAGTATGAACCTCTCGCACCTCAACCCCGAGCAACACATGGCGGTCACCACCACCGAGGGGCCGCTCCTCGTGCTCGCGGGCGCGGGGAGTGGGAAGACAAAAGTGATAGTTCACCGCATCGCGTACATCGCGGAGCAGGGCCGCGCGCACCCGAGCCAGATCCTCGCGCTGACGTTCACTAACAAGGCAGCGGCCGAGATGAAGACCCGCCTTGGGGACATGCTCGGCGAAGAAGCGCGGTCAGTGTGGATGGGAACCTTCCACTCGATCGGACTCAAGCTCATGCGCCCATGGCTCGACCTCATCGGCTTCAGCGCGCCGGTCTCGATCTACAACGAGGAGGCCGGCGAGAAGATGGTCAAGCGGTGCCTCGCGGACGCGTACCCCAACAAGGACACCGCGTCGGCGAAGGACGTGCTCGGGGAAATCTCCCGCGCGAAGGACAGGGGCGTGACGCCTGCCGTGCTCGCGCAGCTGGAGCCGTTCCGCTTCTCCTCCGCGGCGAAGTACGCGGTGAGCGTCTACGACCACTACCAGAGCGCGCTCCAGCGGGCGAACGCGGTGGACTTCGGCGACATCCTCCTCTTCACCAAGCGGCTCCTCCGCGACTATCCGGGGGTCCGCGCGCAGATCGCGGGCCGCTTCCGCTACGTGCTGGTGGATGAGTTCCAGGACACCAACACCGTGCAGATGGAGATCCTCTCTCTTCTCACGGCAACGCATCGAAACCTCTGCGTGGTCGGGGATGACCAGCAAGGCATCTACAGGTTTCGCGGCGCGGAGCCCCGCAACATCCTGGACTTCGGCAGGCACTTCCCGGACGCGCGCACGATCAAGCTCGAGCGGAACTATCGGAGCACGAGCAACATCCTCGCCGCGGCGAACGGCGTCATCCGGCGCAACCGCACCGGCATCCCGAAGACCCTCCGCACCACCGCGCCCGCGGGGGACCCGATCCGCCTGAGCTACGTCGCGGACAGCGAGACCGAGGCCCAGCACGTCGCCGACACCATCCGCCGCCACGTCGAGGCCGGAGGCCGCCCCGATGACGCTGCGGTGCTCTACCGCCAGAACGCGCAGAGCCGCTCCCTCGAGATCGCCCTGCGCCGCGCAGACCTCCCCTACGTGCTGATCGGCGGGACCGCCTTCTTCGAGCGCAAGGAGGTGAAGGACATCCTCGCGTACCTGCGCCTGGTGGTGAACCCGAGCAGCGAGGACGACCTGGTGCGCGTGCTGGGTGCTCCGCCGCGAGGGGTGGGGGACACGACCATCGATCGCCTGCGCGCGCTCGGACAGCAGCACGCGAAGCCCGGGGTGCGGGTGCTCGAGCTCGACGACGAGGCGCTAATCGGCGCCGATGTCGCGCGGCGGCAGATCACGGCGCTCCGGGCGCTCGCGGACCTCCTCGGGAAGCTGCGCGAGCTGGCGAGCCGGGCCTCTGCGGCGCAGGTGGCGCGGGTGCTCATCGAGAAGATCGGCTACGTCGAATACCTCCGGCGCTCGGAGCCGCAGACGGCGCAGGACCGCGAAGCGAATGTGAGCGAGCTCGTCACCGCGCTCGGCGAGGTGGACGCCTCCGCGGCGCCCGACCCGGAGCGTAGCCCGCTCGATCTGGCGCTCGAATCGATCGCCCTCTCCTCCGCGTCGGACGACGGGGGCGAGGCGGGGAAGGTGTCGCTGATGACGATCCACGGAAGCAAGGGCCTAGAGTTCCCGCTGGTGTTCCTGGTGGGCTGCGAGGAGGGGACCTTCCCGCACTCCCGCGCGATCGAGGGAGATGCCGAGGACATGGAGGAGGAGCGGCGCCTCTGCTACGTGGCGCTGACCCGGGCGCGAACGCAGCTCCACCTCTACTGCGCGATGGAGCGCCGCATCTACGGCACCACGCAGGTGCGGGCGCCGAGCCGGTTCCTCGGCGAGATCCCCGCCAGCCTCGTCGAGGTGCGCGGGCGGCCCATGGTGAAGGCACGGCCCTCGGTGGCGCTCGGGGGTGCGCGATGAACCTCGGCAACCAGCGCTGGCGCGAGAGGCGCGCGATGTTTCGACGCCCTGAGGAGCAGATCCACACGCGGGAGTACGGCGTGGTGGAGATGTCCTCCGATGGGCAGGCCAAGGCCTTCGTGGTCGAGCACCACTACTCGGGCAGCTTCCCCGCGGCTCGGTTCCGCTTCGGGCTCTACCACCGCAGCGCTCTCGTGGGGGTCGCGGTCTTCTCGCACCCGTGCCGCGACGAGGTGCTCACCAACGTCTTCCCGGGGCGCGCGCTCGACAGCGTGGAGCTCGGGCGCTTCGTGCTCCTCGACGAGGTGCCGGGCAACGGAGAGACGTGGTTCCTCGCTCGCTGCTTCGAGCTGCTTCGAGGGCGTGTGCGTGGGGTGGTGTCCTTCTCGGACCCGCACCCGCGTGAGCGCCTCGACGGCACGACCGTGTTCGCCGGGCATGTCGGCACCATCTACCAGGCCGCCAACGCGCGATACCTGGGCGCTGGGCAGCGCCGCTCGCTGCGCCTGCTCCCCGATGGCCGTGTGTTCTCCGCGCGGGCGATCTCGAAGATCCGAGCCGGTCACCGAGGCTGGTGGTATAGCGCGCAGACCCTCGTCGAGTTCGGTGCCGATCCCCTTCTTCCTGGTGACGACGCGCGCGCGTGGCTCGCAGCCTGGCTCCCGAGGCTGACGCGCCAGACTCGGCACCCGGGGCACCACCGCTACGCATGGGGGCTCGCCCGCAGCGCGATGCGGGTGCTGCCGGTGTCGCAGGCGTACCCGAAGCGGAGGGCGGCATGATGCGTGTCCCCTTCCTGCGCGCCAGTTTCGACCCGAGCGATCTCGTGGTGGACAACTTCGCCGGAGGTGGGGGTGCAAGCTCCGGCATCGAGGCAGCGATCGGGCGCCCCGTCGACATCGCGATCAACCACGACGCCGAAGCGATCGCGATGCACCGGGCCAACCACCCGGAGACGCGCCACTACTGCGAGAACATCTGGGAGGTCGACCCGAGGGCCGCTTGCGCCGGGCGTCCCGTGGGCCTTGCGTGGTTCTCGCCGGACTGCAAGCACTTCAGCCGCGCCAAGGGCACCTCTCTGCGCGACAGCGGCATCCGCGGCCTCGCCTGGGTGGTCATTCGATGGGCGAAGGAGGTGCGACCTCGCGTCATCGCCCTGGAGAACGTCGAGGAGTTCCAGACGTGGGGGCCGCTCGACGACGCGGGCAAGCCGATCGCGGCGCGCGCAGGGGAGACCTTCACGGAGTGGCTCGGGCAACTCACCGAGCTCGGGTACTCCGTCGAGTTCCGGTCGATGGTGGCCGCCGACTATGGCGCCCCGACGACGCGGCGCCGGCTATTCCTCATCGCGCGCGCGGACGGTGGTGGTGCGGCGTGGCCGACGCCAACGCATGGGCCAGCGCGGCCCGCAGCGTGGCGCCCAGCGTCGGAGATCATCGACTGGTCGCTGCCCTGCCCGTCGATCTTCGGGAGGTCCAAGCCACTCGCGGAGGCGACGCAGAAGAGAATCGCGCGCGGGCTCGAGCGCTACGTCTTCGGGAAGGCGCGGCCGTTCATCATTCCGGTGAAGACGTGGGGCGGTGGGGGCAATGGCCCACGCTCGCTCGACGAGCCCATGCGGACCATCACCGCGTCCAAGCGCGGGGAGTTCGCTCTCATCGAGCCCTTCATCGTGCGGCACGGGCACTACTCGACGATCACCGGCGCTGGCCTCGAGGAGGGGTGCGGCGCGGGGACCTTCCGCGGGCAGCAACTCGGGCTCCCGCTCGCCACCGTCTGCGCCACCAACGACAAGCACCTCGTCGCGCCCGTGGTGATCAAGCACTACGGCGGCGTGGTCGGGCACACCGTCGACCGCACGCTCGGCACGATCACCGCTCAGGACCACCACGCCATCGGCGCGGCCTTCCTCGCGAAGCTCTACGGCGCCAGCACCGGCGCTGACCCGCGGGACCCTTTGCCCACGGTGACGGGCGGCGGTGGACACCTCGCGGAGGTGCGCGCCTTCCTGGTGAAGTACTACGGCACTGGCGAGCCCACGCAGGACCTCTTCAACCCCCTGCACACCGTCACCGCCAAGGCGCGCTTCGGGCTCGTGATGGTTCACGGCGAGCCCTATGAGCTCGTCGACATCGGTATGCGGATGCTCCAGCCACACGAGCTCTTCGCGGCCCAAGGGTTCCCGGCGGACTACGACATCCGCCCCGAGCACAACGGGAAGCCGATCACAAAGACCGCGCAGATCAGGCTCGCGGGCAACTCGGTGTGCCCACCAATCGCGCAGGCCCTGGTGGCGGCCAACCTCGGCGGGAAGGAGGCGCGGTGCGCGAGCTGACCCCACGACAGCGCGAGGTGCTGGACACCATCGCGCGCCTCACCCGTGAGCGGGGCATCGCGCCGACCCTCCGTGAGATCGCCGACGCGATCGGCGTCGCCTCCCACTACGCGGTGGTCTGCCTCCTGCGTCCGATGGAGCGGGCCGGGGTGGTGACGCGGGACCGCGCGACGCCGCGCTCCATCCGCATCCTCACGCCGCCCGTGGAGCCCGAGCCCGAGAAACTCACCGCCGAGGACCTCGAGCGCACCGCGCGCAGGTTCGGCTACGACCCCGACGCCGAATATCTCGGGGACTGGATCGTGCGCACCGCGGCGCAAGCTGGGTTGCGGGAGGTCGCATGAGCCTGCGCGACCTCAAGCCCGAGGAGATCATCCAGCTCGGCGACACCGCGCGCATGGCGCAGGGCGACGGCCTCTACGCGCGCATCACGACCGCGTGGGGCGCTGCCTGGGTGGGCAAGACCGTCGCTGAGTACGCGCGCTGGTCTGACCGCCCCGCCGAGGGCCTGGTGCGGCGCATGGAGCCTGACGAGCCCAAATCTGTTTGGGGGGTCGAGTGATCTCCGAGGCCCTCTACTCCTCGGCGAATCCGGTGTGGGCGACGCCGCCCAAGCTCTTCGCGGCGCTCGATCGTGAGTTCCGATTCGAGCTCGACGCCGCGGCCTCGGCCGAGAACACGAAGTGCCCGCGCTTCTACTCGCGCTACGACGATGGGCTCTCGCAGCCGTGGGCGCCATCGAGGACGTGGTGCAACCCGCCGTACGGTCGCGCCGTCGGGGCGTGGGTCGCGAAAGCGCACGTGGAGAGCGACCTCGGCGCGCTGGTGGTGATGCTCCTCCCCGCGCGCACGGACACGCGCTGGTTCCACGAGCACGTCATCCGCCGCGCGGAGGTGCGCTTCCTGCCTGGCCGCGTGAGGTTCGTCGGAGCGAAGGCTGGCGCGCCGTTCCCGTCGATCGTTGTCGTGTTCCGACCTCGCCCGCTGCGACATGAGCGCGTGGCGATCGGGCAACTGGCGCTCGCGATGGGGACCGGCCGTGGCTGACGCGCGCGCGAAGGCCCGCAGGCAGGCGGCGAGGATGTTCGAGGAGGACTCACTTCGGCTTGCGCTTGGGGGCTCGGACGACCTCCGGAACACCGAGGAGGTCGCAGACGTCGAGTCCGTTGGACACCAGGAAGGCGGAGAGGCTGGGCCTCCGTTTGTCGGCGAGCTTCGCCCCAGCGATGAGCCGAGCCTTCTCGCCGCGCTTCATGCTGATCGTCACCCGGACCAACTCGTCGTCACCGGCCATGCCCACCAAGAGAGCGCGCCCGAGGCGATGCGTCAAGAAACCTCACCGCCTCGTCCTGTTGACGAGTGCGTAAGTGTTACGCAACCGTTGTGCGAGAGCATGAGAAATTACACGGTGAGACTGACGCCGGAGATGCGCCGAATCCTCGGCGCTGTTGCGAAGAGAGAGAGGATGAGCTTCACGGCTTGGGCTGAGAGGGTCCTGATCCGCGCAGCGCTCAGCGCTGATGGGGCAGGCCCCAGGGCTGACACCATGGGATCGGCTGCACCGATCCGCGGAGCGGGTGCCTGACATGCCGCGCATCCGCACCCTCAAGCCCGAGTTCTGGACCGACGAGAAAGTCGGTCTTCTCTCTCGGGACGAGCGCCTCCTCTTCATCGGCCTCATCTCCACCGCCGATGATCAGGGGAGGTTCCGCGCCGCCCCGGCGACGGTCAGGGCCGCCGTGTTCCCGCACGACGACGATCTCACCCGTCAGACCATCGAGTCGTGGTTGGGCCGACTCCACGACAGCGGGGTCGTCGTCCTGTACGAGTCCGGCGGCGAGCGCTTCGGGGCGATCCGCAACTGGCGCCGGCACCAGAAAGTCGACCACCCCGCAAGGGCTCGTATCCCTGAGCCTCCCGAGGACATCCGAAATCCTCGCGAGGGTCTCGCGAAGGTTCCCGAGGGTCTCGCGAGGACATCCGTAATCCTCGCGCCTCATACCTCCGATCATGGACCTCCGACCTCCGACCATCTTCTTGCGGCGAGCTTCGCTGACGCGACCTCGCCGCCGGCTCCTCATGCGCTGAGGGCGCAGGCGCAGCCGATCGAACCCGTCGCTCCCGCGACGTCGAGCCCCGAGCAGTTCGTGCTGGTGCCCGACGTGCCGGAGGCCCCCCCCGTAGTCAGCTTCCCCGTCTCCGGCCTGCATGGCGGCGAATGGGGGCTCTCGCGAAGCTTCCTGCAGGAGCTTCGGACAGCCTACCCCGCCCTCGATGTCGAAGCCGAAGCGCGGAGGGCTCGCGTATGGGTGCTCTCGAATCCGCGGAACAAGAAGACGCCGGAGGGGATGCCGCGGTTCCTCAACTCCTGGATGACCAAGGCGCAGAACAGCGCCGGGCGCGCGCCGGAAGGCGGCCCCCGCCCGCCACCGCTGAAGGAGCTTTGAAGTGCAGACGACCGACACCCCCATCGAGCGCGCCGCCCTCGGCGCCATCTTCCGCGCCCGCGGCGCGAAGGATCACCTGGTGAACCTCCTCGCCGAGCACGACTTCGCGGACCCGCTCTGCCGGCAGGTCTACCGCGGCATGGTGGCGGCGAAGCTGCTTGGGCACGCGCTCGACTTCGCGACCGTGGGGAGCGCGATGAAGGCGGCGGGGTCGAGCGACGCGGCCCTCTCGGCGATGACCGAGCTGACGACGGGCCTCGTGGGAGGCGCGGCGGAGCGATACGTCGACCAGGTGCGCGAGGTATCCGTGGCGCGGCGGCTGTCGGCGATCGACCTCCCGCGCCTCGTGAGCGACGGAGAGACGGCGGGGGAGGCGATCTCGGCGGTACGGGCTGCCCTCCTCGCCCTCGATGCGGAGCGGCCACGGGTGGCGCTCACGAGCGCGCCCGAGCTGGCGAAGGCGACCATGGCGCGGATGGAGGCCGCGCGCGAGGCGCACGAGCAGGGCGGGGACCGCCTGCGGGGGCTGTCGACGGGCATCTACAAGCTCGATCGCGCTCTCTGCGGGCTCCGGCCCGGAGGGCTCTACATCCTCGCGGGGAGGCCTGGGAACGGGAAGACGGCGTTCGCGGTGAACCTGGCGATGCACGCCGCGCTGCGCGAGCGGGTGAACGTGCTGGTGCACTCGCTCGAGATGACGGCGGCGGAGCTCGGGGACCGCATTGCGGGGAGCGAGGGGCGCATCGACACGAAGCGGATCGCCACCGGGTCGCTCGAGCGCGACGAACAGCACCGCATGGGCCAGGCGCTCTCGCGTGTCGCCAGCTCGGGGCTCTGGGTCGACGACCGATCGGGGCAGCGCATCGACGAGATCGCCGCGACCGCGCGCAGGCTGCACGGGGAGCACCCCCTCTCGCTGGTGGTCATCGACTACCTGCAGCTCGCAAAGGGAACGCGCACGAGGCGCGGGGAGTCGAGGGAGCAGGAGGTGGCGGAGATCGCGCGCGGCTCGAAGGAGCTTGCTCGGATGCTCGGGTGTCCGGTGCTCGGCCTCGCGCAGCTCAACCGCGACCTCGAGAAGCGCGCGGACCCGAAGGACAAGCGACCGCGGATGTCGGACCTGCGGGAGTCCGGGGCGCTCGAGAACGAGGCGGACGCCGTCCTCGCGGTGCACCAGCCCTCGAAGTACGACGAGAGCGCGAGCACGAACACCGCGGAGATCCTGATCCTCAAGCACCGGCACGGGGACTGCGGGATCGCGACGGTGCGCTGGTCGCCGGAGTGTGTGCGCTTCGACAACCTCGCGGAGGGTGTGTGAACGACGGAGCCCTCGCCCTCGCCGCCGCGCTCGACGTGCTCCACGACCGCATCGAGCGGTGGGCGGACGACTACGCAGACACCCCGGAACATCGCACGGAGGGACGCCGCATCATGGTGATCGTCGAGACGTTCGCAGCGACCGCGGGGGCATGGAACGACGAACAGCGCGCCCGATACCTTGCCGCGCTGCTCGGACCCACCCCTGAGTTCTCGCCGGCCTTCCGCGCCGGCATGGCGGCGAGCGACGCGAGGGCCGTGCGATACGAGCAGATCGCCTTCCTCGACGCGCACACGCGGTTCGACAACCTGGAGGAGCGGAATTGAGACGCATGAGCTTCATGCTGACGCAGCGGCAGATCGAGGACCGCAGCAAGACGGTGACGCGGCGCCTCGGGTGGGCGCGGCTCAAGCCCGGGGACCGCCTCCTCGCGGTGGACAAGGCGATGGGCCTCCGCAAGGGCGAGAAGTCGAAGGTGCTCGCGACGATCGAGGTGCTGGACGTGACCACGCAACCGCTCTCCGCCATCGCCACCGAGTACGTCTTCGGTGGGGCGGAGACCGCGCGCGAAGGCTTCCCGGGGATGACGGCGGAGGAGTTCGTGCTGATGTTCTGCCGGGAGATGAAGTGCGCGCCCGAGACGCCGGTGCGGCGGATCGAGTTCCGGTACGTCGAGGTGGCGCGTGATGCGGTGGAGTGACCCAAGCCCATCGGATGCCTGGTTGCACATGCCGAACGACCGCAAGGGCGAGGTTCTCGACTTTCTCCGAGCCGCCCAAATGGAACAGGCGAAGGCTGAGGAAGGCGCAAGGCGCAAGGGGGAGACATTCTGTTCGCCGACATGGGTCGGAGACCTCGCCGCGGCGCTTGCGTACCTGGAGATGGGGAGGATGCGATGATGCGCCGACTCATCGACGCCGCGCTGGTGCTGCTGGGCGAGGAAGCGCCCGCCGCACGCGCGGAGCGCAGGGCCATCGTGGAGTGGCTCGCGAGGCAGCATGGGGACCCGCACGCGTGGGACCTCGGGGACGCGATCCAGCGCGGGGAGCACCACAAGCAGACACAGGAGGAGCAGCGGTGAGCAGCGTCTTCGGGGCCTATCTCCGTCGTTGCCGCATCGACGCGCAACTCAGCTTGCGTGACGTGGCGAAGGCCGTCGGGATCTCGCACGTCTACCTGGGCGAGGTGGAGCGTGGGCGCCGTGGGCCGCTGGTGCGCTCACGGTGGCCCGCGCTGTGCGAGGCCATACCGAGGCTTTCGCTGAAGGAGTTGCACCGCCTCGCGGTGGAGGAGGCGTTTGCCGACGACCGGCCCGAAGACGGCCACCTCCTCGCCGAGATTCGACGCCTGCGCAAACTCGTGCCGGCGGGAAAGGAGCAAGCATGACCACCGGGAGAGACGTGCTGCGCGCGGTCGAGAGCATCGAGGACGTGAACGAGCGTGTCTACGTGGCGTTCACGCTCGCGATGACGGGCACCGTCAACGAGGACATCGTGAAGTTGGTGCGTGGTGCATGGGCATCGATGGACGATGGTGACGCTGCTCCGTGGTTGCTTGCGGTCATCGCTGCGCGCCGCGCCGAGCGAAGCCTGTTCGTCGAGTGGTTGCGCAAGGAGGCAGAGCACGGTGGGTGGGTTGGCCTCGCGCGCAAGGACCTCGGCAAGGAGTTCCGCGAGATCGCCATCGCCGCCGAAGCCGGGGTGCATCTGCCTGGGTGGCCGAAGGTGGAGGAACCGCGATGACCCCGAACGAGCGCGGGGCCGACGCATACACCACCGGGCCGGTGGAGGACCCGCAGGCGCGGGCAGGAGCAGCGATGGAGACCACGACGACACCCGATCTCGCGGAGGCGCTGCGCGGGGTGAGCGACCCTGGCGAGAGGCTATACCTCCGCGTCTACCCGGTTGCGATCGACCCTGGCGAGGATTCCGCCGGAGCCTGGGCGAGCTGCCCGGAGTGGGAGCGTGCGGAGTGGCGCCGCCTCGCCGCAGCCATCGAGAGCGAGGCCCGCGCGCGGGCGCTCAGCGAGGCGATCGAGGCGGCGGAGAAGGTGCGGGAAGTGTGGGACCGCTCCGAACTGGCCGCGATCGATGACGGTTCGTCCGGCTCCACGATCGATCGACACTGTGACACCAAGGTGGGCGCCGCGCTCGCGGTCGACGCCCTCCGCGCGCTGGCGAAGGTGCAGCGATGACGGAGCAGGACGACCGGGTGAAGGAGATCGCGGCGCGGTGGGAGACGATCAAGACCAGCCTCGACGAGGAGCCGATGGCGGACCCCGAGGTCCACGTCACCGTCGACGACATCGCCCACCTCCTCGCCCGGGTGGAGGCGCTCACGGTGGAGCGGGACGCGGCGCGGGCGGAGGTGGAGCGACTGAGGGCGCTCGTTCCGCCGCGGCGTGAGCCGAACGACGACCCGCTCTTCTCCGGGTTGGATGTCGCCGTTGGGTACTTCTACGGCGACACGCAGGGAGTGAACGAGGAACCCGTCGGAGTTCGGCTCATTCACAAGCCCACTCGGACATGGCTCACGGGATCTCGTGGGTCATCGTCGGCGGCGAGAGCGGAGGCAAGGCGCGCGGCTTCGACCTCGCGTGGGCGCGCTCGACGGTGAAGCAGTGCAAGACAGCTTGCGTGCCCGTGTTCGTCAAGCAGATGGGCGACCGCGCCACCGACGGGCTCGTGTCTCTGCGCGGCGCGTTCGGCAAGCAGGGGCTCAGGATCGACGCGTGGCCCGAGGACCTCCGCGTCCGCGAGTGGCCGACCCCGAGGAGGAGCGCGTGATCACCGACGAAACCACCTTGGGCGAGATGGCGATGGTCTCCGACGGCCCCTGCCTCACCCTTCGCACCGAGAACTTCCTCGACAGCGCCAGCATCACGACGGTGGGTGCCCTCTGCGCGCTGACCGAGATGGAGGTCCTCAAGCTCTGCCGCAGCCGGAAGGTGCTCGCGAACATCGTGGAGGTCCTCGCTCACCACGGGCGCACGCTGAGGGACGCGAAGGCGATCGACTGGCGGGCGCGGGCGCTCACCGCGGAGGCGGAGGTCTCGTCGCTCCGCACGCGGCTGAGGAGCATCGAGGACGCCGCGAGGGTCACGCGGGAGGCCGAGGTGCGCGCGAAGGCGTGGGACCTCTTCCGAGACGCGGTGGACGCGCAGGCGAAGGGTCTTGCGCACTGCCGCGGGGTGCAGGCGAGGACCACCGAGGAACTGATCACGGACGCCGTGACCGACGCCGGTGCATTCGTGGCGATGACGGCGAAGCTGCCGGTGCCGCCGCGGCGAGCGAGGGCGAGACGATGACCCAACCCACCGAAGCGGGCATCGAGCCCCGCGTCACCCGGTACCGCGACGACCGCGGATGCAACGCGGAGCTGCGCCTCCTCCCGAACGGCCGCCTGGTCAAGCTGCGGGTGCGGAAGCCGAGGAAGCGAGGCAAGCGATGAGGCAGTCCCCGAGACCCCCCCCGCGCCCCGGGGAGAAGTTCGAGCGCCTCACGGTGCAGAGCATCGGCGTGCGCCCCGTCCACGGGCGCCGCCAGTCCGTCGCCGTCTGCCTCTGCACCTGCGGTCTGCTCTGCGAGGTCCCCGTCGCTGCCCTGCGGCGAGGTGCGCAGGGCACGCGTTCGTGCGGATGCCTCCGCCGCGAGAAGGCCAGCGCTCTCGGGCTCCGGCTGAAGTACGGCCGCGCGAAGGCGCTGGCGAGGAAGCGAGCCCGCGTCGAGGCGAAGCAGCTCCGCGCGGAGTGGTACCCATCGGAGGCCGCGTGAGTCAGTGCCGCGTCGCTGCCGGCCGCAAGCACGGCGGCGAGAACCCCATCGAGCGCGCCGCCCGCCTCCGCGAGGAGATCGCCGAGCTCGCCGGCAAGGGCGTCGGCCCCCTCTCCGTCGCGGTCCGCCTGGGCTGCACCCATCGCGAGGTGCGGACGGTCTTCCGCGCGCTCGGACTCCACATCGGCGAGGACGAGGACGGCACGCCGAGGCAGAAGGCCGCGAGGTTCGGCGTCTCCCTCGAGGAGTACGTGCGCCAGCGCGCCGCGGGGCTGAGGCGCTGCGTCCACCACCACGGCGGGAAGGGCGCGTGGATGCGGCCGAAGGAGATGAGCATGGCCCACGCAGGCTGGGACAGCTGCAAGGCCTGCCACCGGGAGCGGCACCCGGAGCAGTACCAGGGGAGCAAGGGCGCGCGGTGGAGGAGCGGCAGCAAGACCTCGGTGCGAGATGGGAGGCAGGCGGGATGACCGGAAGAGGAGATCAGGATCATCCCCGCACGCCCACCAAAGCGCGTGCCTCGCACCCAGCCGGTCGACAGGTGATAGCCCGCCGCACGCCGCAGACCGCTGGCTGCGTGGTCACCCACCAGGCGTGCTCCCTGGCTCCGGGCATGGGCAACCCGTCGAGCCGCTTCCGATGTGGGACCAATCAACCCATGCCCGAGAGGCGCGCTGTCGCGCAAGACCCCACGGAGAACCCGAATGTCTAGGTCCGAGCGTAGGAAGTCCGCGTTCCGAATCGTGAGCCAGCGCTACGAGGAGGTGGAGGTCGACAGCATTCGGCCGCACCCCGAGAACCCGCGGAAGGGCAACGTGGAGGTCATCGAGGAGAGCATCTCGGCGAACGGCTTCTATGGCGCCTGCGTGGTGCAGGCGAGCTCGAGGTACATCCTCGCGGGCGCGCACCGCTGGAAGGCCGCGAAGGCGCGGGGCGCGAAGACGCTGCCCGTGCTCCTCGTGGAGGTGGACGACGCGACCGCGCGGAGGATCGTGCTCGCGGACAACCGGGCCAACGACCTCGCGGGCTACGACGATGCGGCGCTCGCAGCTGCGCTCAGGGCGGCGCAGGATGACGGTGGGCTGTACGGCACTGGCTTCGACGACGACGCCGCTGTCGCTGCAGGGATCGAGCGCGCGACGAACGAGGAAGCCGACGCCACCGACAAAGAGCCAGAGGAGGAGGGGCCGTATCGCACGGCTGTCGGTGAGTTCTGGGAGCTCGGTGACCACACCCTCTTCGTGGGCGATTCCACGGTGCAGGCGAACGTGGACGCGCTGTTGGCGGGCTCGCAACCCAAGCTGCAGATCGTCGATCCACCTTACGACCTCGAGTATGCCGCGTGGTTCACGCCGCCCTCTGTCGACGTCTTCGCCGTCTGGTTCCGCTCGAAGGACGCGATGCTCTGGATGGCCGAGAAGTTCTCTGGACCGGAGTGGGGCGTGCACGGGCTCGTGTTCACCGGCGGGGTGCGCGGGCAGATGCGCCCATCGCTGCCGTGCTGTATGCACGACAACGTCTATATCTGGCGCCGCAAGTGGTGGACGGAGGAGCGCGACGCGATCGACGGAGCGACGATCCGCGCGAGCGGGTGCCGCGCGACGAAGGACGACCGCCCCATCTCGTGGCAGGAGCACGTTGGCGGCGTGCTCACCGGCGCGGAGGGGATGAGCTGGGGCAAGCCTGTGCTGGAGAACGCGTTGGCCATGGCCTACGTGCCGCGGGGCTCCGTGGTCTATGACCCATGTGCAGGCTCGGGAACTTCGCTCCTCGCCGCGGAGATGCACGGGCGCATTGCCAAGTGTTCAGAATTGCTGCCTAAATGGGCCGACTTGATCCTGCGCCGGTGGGAGAGACTCACCGGAAAGACAGCGACGAGGAGGGCACCATGAACGAGACGGCGATCGCTTGGACGAACCTGACCTGGAACGGCTTCAGCGGCTGCGAGAAGGTCAGCGAGGAGTGCAAATACTGCTACGCGGAGCAGCTCAGCGAACAGAAGCGCGGCACGAAAGCGTTCCCCAACGGCTTCGAGCTCACCATCCGACCCCACAAGTTCTCGGAGCCGCTGAAGGTGAAGACGCCGTCGCTGGTGTTCGTGAACAGCATGAGCGACTTCTTCTGGTCGAAGGTCTCCGACGAGATCCGCGACGCGATGGTGGATGTCATGGAGGCGTGCCCCCAGCACGAGTTCCAGGTGCTCACGAAGCGGCCCGACGAGATGCTGCGCTACTCTCGGCGCCGGAAGCTCCCGCCGAATTTCTGGGCCGGCGTCAGCGTGGGCAACCGCCGGAACTGGGGCCGCCTCGACATCCTGCGCCAGGTCGAGGCCGAGATCCGCTTCATCTCGGCCGAGCCGCTCATCGGCGACCTCGACGGGATCGACCTCGGCGGCATCCACTGGCTCATCACCGGCGGGGAGAGCGGCCTCCACCTCCGGGACCCGCATGTGCTCGAGACCCGCGGCCTCGTGGAGCGCGGGCAGGATGGCCGGTGGCGGCCCCGCGAGGCCCGCGTGCCCTGGGTGAGGAGCATCCGCGATGCGTGCCAGAAGAGCGGGACGGCCTTCTTTCATAAGCAGTGGGGCGGCCCCCGGCCGGAGAGCGGCGGGCGCGAGCTCGACGGGCGAACGTGGGACCAGTTTCCGCGGATGCCGAAAGGCGGTAAGGTGAACGCGAAGATCGCGCAAGGCAGCCTGCCGATCGTCATGTGAATGCTCCCACGCCAGAAAGCAGGCAAGGTCACCATCCGCAGCGTCGAGCGACGGCAGAAGAGCCTCGCCCTGCGGAAGGCCGGGCTGACCTACGTCGCCATCGGGCAGGAGCTGGGCATCAGCGAGAAGGCGGTGCGGAAGCATGTCCTCGCCGCCCTCGCCCTCTCGAGGGACCTCAGCGAGAGCGACGCGCGGGACATCCGCACGCTCGAGTTGGAGCGCCTCGACGCGCTCCTCGTGGGGGTGTGGGGCAACGCGCGGAAGGGCGATGCCGAGGCGGTACGCGCGGTCATCCGCATCATGGAGCGGCGCGCGAAGCTCCTCGGGCTCGACGCGAAGACCGAGATCAGCGCGACGGTGAAGCACGAGGTCGACCCGCATGACGCTCTCCTCCGCGCGCTCGAAGGCATCGCTCTCCGCAGCGGAGAGGGCGGCGAGACTCCCCCCGGCTGAGCGGGCCGCGTGGGTCCGCAGCCTGAGCGCAGGGGATGCTGCTGCGCTCGAGCGAAACTGGGGCTTCTGGGCGCGACCGAACCAGCTCGCTCCGGTCAGCGCCTGGCGCTTCTGGCTCCTCCTCGCCGGCCGCGGGTTCGGCAAGACGCGCTCGGGATCGGAGTGGATCTGCCAGCGCGTCCGCGACGGCGCCCGACGGATCGCTCTCGTCGCACGCTCCGCCGCCGACGTGCGGGACGTGATGGTGGAGGGGCCAAGCGGCGTCCTGGCGGTCTCTGCGCCGGATGAGCGCCCCACCTACGAGCCCAGCAAGCGTCGCATCACCTGGCCCAACGGCGCCGTCGCCACCACCTACACCGCGGACGAGCCCGACCAGCTGCGAGGCCCCGAGCACGACACCGCGTGGGCCGACGAGCTTGCCGCGTGGCGGTTCGCCGACGCGTGGGACCAGCTCAATCTCGGCCTTCGGTTCGGCGGCGATCCGCGCTGCGTCATCACCACCACCCCGAGGCCGACGAAGCTGATCCGCTCGCTGCTCTCCTCTCCTGCCGCGGTGGTGACTCGAGGTTCGACCTTCGACAACGCCGCGAACCTCCCCGCGGCGTGGCTGGATGCGATCCTCGCGAAGTACAGGGGCACCACGCTCGGGCGCCAGGAGCTCGAGGCCGAGATCCTCGACGACATCCCTGGCGCCCTCTGGACGCGGACCCTCCTCGACGCGAATCGCCTCACGAAGGCCCCCGAGATGCTCCGCGTGGTAGTGGCCGTGGACCCCGCTTCCACCTCGGGAGAGGACGCTGACGACACGGGCATCATCGGCGCGGGCCGCGCGAAGCTCGGCGGCGAGGACCACCTGATCGTGCTCGAGGACGACACCTGCCACCTGTCGCCCGACGGCTGGGCCCGTCGCGCGGTGAGCATGTTCCACCGCCTCAAAGCGGACTGCATCGTCGCGGAGGCGAACAACGGCGGCGAGATGGTGAGCCACACCATCCACACCGTCGACAAGCGCGTCCCCGTCCGGCTCGTCCACGCGAGCCGCGGGAAGCAGGCGAGGGCGGAGCCGATCAGCGCGCTCTACGAGCAGGGGCGCGCGAGCCACGTGGGGGTGCTCGCCGGGCTCGAGGACGAGATGTGCACGTGGGTGCCGGGCACGGGCGCAAGCCCGAACCGCGTGGACGCTTGTGTGTGGGCAGGCACGGACCTCATGCTCGGCCCGCAGAGCGTGGTGGCGAAGATCGACCCGAGCGCGGGATATCGAGGGAACCCATGGAGTCAGGCATGACGCAAGATAAGTTGGCACGCAGCATCGTGCGGAGGCCGCGGTGAGGTATCGCAAGGTCGAAGACGACGAGGAGCTTCAGCCGCGCGACGAGAGCATCAACACCATCATGCCGTGGTGGAGCCCGATGATTCTCGGGCCGAGCCTGCCGACGACGCCGCGTGGCTGGAGAGAGGCGTGCCCCCTCGTCGGAGAGATGCTCTTCCGGCGCCCGCTCGACAAACTGAAGCCCGGCGAGTTCCCCGGGTGGGCAGGCGGCGACCCCCTCGATCTGGACGACTTCCCGGCGCTGTAGATGGTCGCCCTCCAGCACCCAGCCCCCGCGCGCATCGACGCCCGGTCCAAGGCTTTCGCCGCCGCACTCGAGCAGTGGCTCCTCCGCTTCGCGCGCAGGGAGGCCCTCCGCGTCCAGCGCCAGCACGGGTTGGTGCAGAAGGCCGACTCCGACGAGGACGCACGCCGCGAGCTCGCCGACCTCATCCGCCGCTTCGGGGTGAGGCAAGCCGCCGACGCCGCGAACGAGACCGCGGGCAGGCCCATCACTCCGGGCTCCGCGGTGGACGACGCCATCAGCGGGAAGGGGCAGCCCAAGATCCAGGTCTTCACCGAGGTGAAGGGGTGGGCGGAGCGGAGCGCCACCCGCATCACGCGCGAGACCCGAGAAAGGGTCCGCGGCGCCGTCGAGGACATCGTGCGCGAGGGCCGCGCCGACGGGCAGAGCGCAGGAGAGATTGCACGCCGCGTGCGGACGCAGCTCCACGGCCCCGACCCGAAGGAGAGGATCTACGCCTTCAGCCCCGAGCGGGCTGCGCTCATCGCGAGGACCGAGCTGGCCCAGGCCGAGAACGCGGGCACGATGGCGGGGTACGAGAGCACCGCGGCGCCCGGGGATGAGCTCGAGTGGCTTGCCTATCGCGACGGCCGCTCCGGCCTCCGGCACCACGAGCGGATGCACGGCGAGCGCGTGAAGATGGGCGAGATGTTCGTGCTCCCCTCGGGCGCGCAGATGCGGCACCCCGGAGACCCGAACGGCCCCATCGGGGAGACCGCAAACTGCAGGTGCAGCTTCCGCCGCGTGCGTGGTCCGAAGCCTCAGCCCTCGAGCCCGAGCACCCCGAAGGCGCCTCTCGCCGCCGCAGCCGAGCAGCACGCCGCGATCGATGTGGGGCGCCCGAGGACCGTCGACGCCGACGAGGATGCCGTGGGGCGCGCGGGCAGGATGGGCGCGACCGCGGAGGATCTCGCCGACCTCGCCGGCTTCCCCGCGGGCACCAACGTCACCGCGCGTATCTTCGGCAACCGGGGCGTGCTCATGTCCTCGAGGGACGTGGCGCCGGAGACCTCGCTCCAGACGCCGACCGGCCCGGCCTCGGTGCTCTTCGCGCCCGCGAGCGCGACGCAGCAGGGCCTGGTGGTGGAGCACGGCGGCAAGCGCTACACCCTCACCCTCGATGCCTCCGGGACCGTGCGCGGGGACGCACCCGCCGGAGTCCTCGCCGCGGTGCAGGCCCACGTCGATCGCCTCCCGTACACGAGCCTCCACCTCGAGCGCTTCGTGGACCAGGAGGGCGGGAAGAAGAGCCTCAAAAACGAGACCTTCATCGCCTTCCCCCCGGGACGCGGGCTCGGGGCTCAGGTGCTCGCGCAGCAGGTGACGCAGGCGGAGAGGCTCGGCGTCACCGAGATCAAGACGTACGCCGACCGCGACGACCGCAACGGGATGGTCGGCTACTATGTGTGGGCGCGCCTCGGGTACGACGGTCCCCTCACCGGGCCGCTCGCCGAGCGCTTCCACGTGAAGACGATCCAGGAGCTGATGGCGACGCCCGAGGGCCGGGCCGCGTGGAAGGCGGAAGGCCACTCCTTCGCCGGCACCTTCGACCCGCGCCCGGGATCGGTGTCGCGCCGCGCCCTCGAAGACTACTTGCGCGAGAAGGCAGCGAAGGCGGAGAAGAGGAGGGTGACCCCCGCGCAGCAGTCGAAGGGCGACACCCCGCCGGACATCTCCGCGCGCGACGAGGCTTCCCTGGATGCGACGTGGGACGCGATCGGCCGCGAGCAAGGCATCCGCCCGCCGCCGGGAGAGGCGAGCCTGGAGCGCGTGCAGGCGATGTGGAACTCCATCCTCGAGGACATCGCCTCCGGCTTCGACCTCTCCCCGGCGCAGCGGGCTCCGCGGAAGTGGATCACCGAGGCCCACGCGAAGCTCCGCGAAGCCGCGAAGGGGACCGACGCGCAGAAGAAACTGGACCAGGAGCGCGACCTGATGCTGGTGCGCGCGGTGCGAGGGAAGGGATGATCAGCATCGGTGGATGGTGGAAGCTTCCCCGTGGAACCCGTGGCGACCTCTTCCTCCTCGTCTCTCGAGAGGAGTTGGTGCGCCTCCTTGCCTCGCTCGATCGCGGTGGCAGCATCGAGGTCACTGCCCCGATAGAGGGTGCCCCGGATCGCGTCGGCGACGTGAAGCTGTACGCGGTGGAGCGGACCGATGCGGCGGCGCTGCGTGAGATCGAAGCACGCCTCCGGCAGACCGGGACCAAGACCTACGTCCAAGCCCGAGGAGATCGCGCGATGATCCGCACCTTCCTTCGCTGGCTCCTCTCCCCGCTGCGCCCGAGCCCCGCCATCGTCGAGCACCGCATCCTCAGCAAGGGCGCGAGCATCGAGCGGCGCCCGGGTGAGAGCCTGCGCGAGGCGCGAGAGCGGCTCGATCGGGCGGTGAGGGATGCGAACGTGGCCGAGGTGAAGAGGTGAGCGTGGCCGACTACACCGAGGACCTCATCGCGCAGGGCTTCTCACGTGAGGACGCAGAGAAGGCTTCGCCCGGCGCTGGCCTCTGGGCCTCGGTGAAGGTCGGCGACAAGCTCTACGAGCCCAACGGCAGGCTCTGGCACGTGCGCGGGCGCGTCGATGAGCAGGTCATCCTCCGCACGTGGTCGGAGGGCAAGCAGCGCTGGCGCTACTCCTGCGAGCCCATCGAGGCGTTCATCGTCGGCATGTTCAGACGAACGAAGAAGACCCCCAACGGCACGGAGAACGACCGCATGACGTGAGCACCCCCGAAGAAAAGCCCCCGCTCCTCGCCGCCGTCGGTGCCACCGGCCTCCGGCGCTACGGCGGCTACATCGACGAGGAGTTCCACCCCGAGCTGAAGGGGACCAAGGCCGTCAAAATCTTCCGCCGGATGGCGGACAACTCCGCGGTCATCGGCGCCTTCCTCTACGTCTTCGACATGTTCGCTCGCCAGAGCGAGTGGACCGTGGAGCCCTCGCTGCACCCTCGCGCGAAGGGCTCCGCCGAGGCGCTCGCGCTCGCGGAGCGGATGCAAGGCGCCTTGCACGACATGGAGACCAGCTGGCCCGAGACCGTCGGCGAGATCATGACCATGAGCACCTTCGGGTGGTGCCTGCTGGAGATGACCTGGAAAATCTGCCGCGGCGAGGCGAGCGAGGACCCCCTCTTCGCCTCCACCTACGACGACGGGCTCATCACCTGGCGCGACTGGCCGATCCGCGCGCAGGAGTCGCTCGACCGCTGGGAGTTCGACGACGCGGGCCGGTGGACCGCGATGTACCAGCGCCCCGCGCCGGACTACCGGGAGCGGCGCGTGCCCCGGGAGAAGGCGCTGCTGTTCCGGACGCGCGCGCACAAAGGGAACCCGGAGGGGCGCTCGCTCCTGCGTGTCCCCTATCGCGCGTGGTTCATGCAGACGCGGCTCGAGGAGTTCGAGTGCATCGGCGCGGAGCGCGAGACCGCGGGCCTCCACGTGATGCAGCTGCCCATCGAGATGTTCGACGCTGCGAACGCGGCGCGGCTGGCGGAGTACCAGGAGTTGGTGTCGAAGATCCGCGTGGACGCCTACGGGGGCGTCTGCATCCCCGCCAAGCTCGACCAGCGCAACATGCCCACCGGCTACGACCTCTCTCGCCTCGGCGCCTCGGGCCGCAACGCGGTGGACCTCGACACGCCCATCCGGCGCAAGACCTCCGAGATCCTCATGGCCCTCGTCGCGGGCTGGATGCAGATGGGCGACGGGGTCAACGGCTCCCGCTCTCTCGCCGAAACCCTGACCGCGATGGGTGCGCGCGCGCTGAACGGCCTCCTGCAGTCGATCGACCGTGTGGTGACCCGCGACGCGTTCCCCCAACTCTGCGCCGTCAACGGCTTCCCGCCCTACCTGGCGCCGCGGCTCTGCCACAAGGAGATTGAGGAGGTGGACGTGACGCAGTTGATCGACGCGGTCACCAAGCTCTCCGGCGCGGGCGCGTGGGCGTGGGGCGACAAGGACGAGGCCTGGCTGCGCGAGCGGATGGGTGCGCCGCCGAAGGAGGTGGTGCCGGCGATGGTGGTGCCCGACGATCTCGTGCCCGATCCTCAGCCGGACGTAGTGCCCGCGGCCTGAGCCGCCGCAAGGAAGGATTCCGCCCGAGCAGCGCCTGCATGGTCACCGCGCCAGCTCCTCAATGAAGACGGGGTCCGCCTCCATCTGCCGCGCCACGCGACGCAGACGAAGCGCGTGCAGCCGCAGGAGTCGCGGCAAGCCAGCGGGGTCCTCTTCGACAGCGGTCGCGTACTCGTCGAGCATCCTCGCGCGCGCATCGAGGGCGTGTGCGAGGTACTCATCCGCGCCCAGTTCGCTGCCTGGGCTTGGGTTCATGCTCGGTCGCGCACTCACCACGATGTCCATCAGCTTGGCCGCGAGCTGCTCGTTGAAGGTGTTCACGCAGTCCTCCCGACGATCGCCTCGATGCTCCTCACCTGCTCCTCGCTGAGCGAGCCCCACGCTCGCGCGAGGAGCACCGCGAGCCGATCCCGCGGCGTCTCGTCCTTCACTGGGATCGCCGCGTGCCCGCGGTCTTTCGCGGCGGCGTGGAGCAACGGGACGGGGTCCACTTCAAGGAAGGAGGCGATGGACTCGATCCGCTCCGCCGCGAAGGGCCGCGGGTCTCTCGTCTCGACCCCGTACAGACGGTGCTTCGTGAGGCCGAGGTACTTCGCGAGCGCGTACCCGCTGACTCCGGCAAGTTGTCGTGTCCGGCGCAGGGCAGGGCCGAAGTGCATCACTCCACCTTCTTGTCCGTGAGCGCGGCCTCACTGAGAAGCACGCCCTCCAAGCGGTGGACATCGCCTTCGCATGGAGTCGATTGGCACGAGCCGCCGATCGCGAGCTTGTTTCCTGCCTCGACCAGTCCGGCGTGCGCGTCGTCGAGCTCGATGGTCGCGTACACGATCGACTCGTCGGTCGGGAGCCGCAGTGCCAGGACACGCCCCAACGGCGGCGGCTGGAAGTTGAACGTCACCGGAGCGCCCGGTTTGAAGGCGTCCACCATTGCCTGCGCTGCGTCCCTTGTGAGCAGGTCGCCCTGCGCGTCCACCCGATCTACCGCGATGAGCGGCATCTCGACCTTCATCGGGCATGCACCATAGCAGGTTGGTTGTCCAACCAACAATGGGTCTGGAGTTGCGCAACCGCTGACCCGTATCGCTCGCCCGAGGTCATCCATCAGGGTGGCGGCACATGCCGGACTGGTCCACCCGGAGCGCAGTCGCGAAGCTCGACCCCGAGCAGCGCCTGGTGTTCGGGTGGCAGTCGTCCGTCACCGACGACGCCGGGCAGCCCATCGTCGACCACCACCAGGACATGATCGCCCCGGCCGAGATCGAGCCGGCCGTCTACAAGTACGTCGAGGAGTCGCGCGCCGCGACCGAGATGCACGACGCCCCCGCGGGCCATCTCGTCGAGTGCCTCGTGAGCACGCCGGAGAAGCGCGCCGCCATGGGCCTGCACTTCGACCGCGCGCCCGACGACGTGATCAAGGCGCTCCAGGTCCTCCCACCGAACGACCGCGCCGCGATGGAGAAGTTCATCGCCCCGCTGCTCTCGAAGGCGACCCGCGTCTGGGCCGGCTTCCGCGTCACCAGCGATGCGGCGTGGGACCGCGTGAAGAAGGGCGAGCTCGCGGAGTTCTCGCTCGGCGGCAGCGCCGTCAGGGAGCCCGTCTGATGGCGACGCGGCTCACCAAGCTCGTCATCAAAGAGTTCGCGCTCGTCGACAAGGGCGCAGGGAAGGGCGTGCCGATCACGCTCACGAAGCGGCGCGAGCCGCAGGAGATCAAGAAGATGACCGTCGACGAGATCCTCGCGAAGCTCCCCGAGGCCGACCGCGCCGTGATGCAGGCCGCGCTCGCAGCCGCGGCCAAGAAGCCCGAGCCCGCTCCCGAGATGAAGGCCGACCAGCCCCCCGCGGGCGTGGCGCCAGGCGTCGCGAAGGCGTGGCCCACCCTCTCCGAGGAGGTCAAGAAGCACTTCGTCGACCAGGCGAAGGTCGCGGCGGAGGCCGAGGCCAAGGCGCGCGCCGACGAGGTCAAGAAGGCCGACGAGCTCCGCGCCGAGGTGCAGAAGCTCCGCGACGCCGAGGAGCGCCGCGAGTTCATCGCGAAGGCCGAGAAGCTGAAGGCGGTCCCGGGGCTCAGCACCGACGAGCTCGCCACGCTGCTCCACGCCGTCTCGAAGGGGCGCGCGGTGCCCAGCGAGATCGCGAAGAAGCTCGAGGCCTCGCTCGCGTCCGTCGACGAGGTGGTCCGCAAGAGCAAGCTCTTCTCCGAGAGCGGCAGCCTCGGCCGCGGCGGCGAGGGCAGCGCGCGGTCGAAGATCGAGGCGATCGCGAAGAGCATCCTCGAGAAGGACGCGAAGCTCACCATCGAGAAGGCCCGCGTGCAGGCCGCCGAGTCCAACCCCGACCTCTACCGCGAGGCGCAGGCCGAGCAGTCCAAGGCCCGCAAGGCGCACAAGCGCGCCGCGTAGTCGCTGAGACAGAAGGAAGCAGGAGAAGCACACCATGAGCTGGGGCGACGACGGACTCGCACACCACCTGACGGCGCACACCGCGGCCTCGAGCGGCACCGCGTGGCAGTACTACCTCGTCAAGAAGTCGGCGGCGACGACGTTCACCATCGCCGCTGCCGCGGGCGAGGTCGTGCTGGGCGTGCTCCAGAACGACCCCGCGAGCGGCGGCGCCGGCGACATCCAGGTCAGCGGCTTCTCGAAGGTCGTCTACGGCGGCACCGTGACGATGGGCGACAAGCTCACCACGGACGCCTCCGGGCGCGCGGTCACCAGCACCAAGAACGGCGACCACATCGTCGGGCGCGCGATGGTGTCGGGCGTCGTCTCGGACATCGGGACCATGCTCATCACCCACGAGGGCGCCGCGTCCTCGACCGCCGAGACCATCACCGACCCGGGCAACACGGTGAAGGCGATCCCGGTGCTCCGCTCCGGAATCTGCCCGATCACGAGCACGACCTCGGACACGCGGACGCTCGCGGCGCCCACGTTCCTCGGCCAGATCATCGGCCTCTCGCACGACGTGGACGGCGGCTCCTGCGTCATCACCGTGTCGGCGGCCTTCAACGACACCGGCAACAACACGATCACCATGACCGACGCGGGGGAGGCCATCACCCTCATCGCCATGCAGATCGCCGGCGCCCCGCGCTGGCGAATCCTCAGCAACGACGGCTGCACCCTGAGCACCGTGTAGCGGGCTGAGCAGAAGCAGAAGAGCAGGAAGAGCAGGAGCAAGGAACCATGCCGCAGCCGACCGCATCCAGCGTCTACATCGACGAGCTCATCACGAGCATGTCGATCGCCTACGTGCAGGACGAGAAGAGCCACTTCGGGCGCTCGATCTTCGGCGTCGTGCCGGTGGAGCTCCAGACCTCGAAGTACCCCGTCTTCACGAAGGCGGACTTCTCGAGGGACGGCTTCGTGAAGCGGACGCCGGGCACCCGGCCGCCGCGCACCGGCTTCAACATGAGCACCACGCAGTACTCCTGCGTGCAGTACAACCTCGCCGCGCAGCTCCCCGACGAGGTCCGCAAGAACTTCCGCGCGCGCCCCGACGCGGACAAGTACATCGCCATGATGCTCAGCGAGCAGGCGATGATCCGCGAGGACCGGCTCTTCGCGAGCACGTTCCTCACCACCTCGGTCTGGGGCACCGACTACACCGGCGTCTCCTCGGGCGAGAACAACACCTCGACGTTCCGCCAGTGGAACGACAGCGCGAGCGACCCGCTCCTCGCGCTCACCGCCGGCAAGCGCCAGGTGCAGAAGACCATCGGCCGCGAGGCGAACTTCGTGGCGTTCGGCCCGACCGTCTACGATGCGCTCTGCATCCATCCGGACATCGTCGGCTCGCTCCCGAGCGACGCGATGAAGATCGTCGGGAAGGATGTGCTCTCGAAGCTCCTCGGCCTCGAGGTCTTCGTCATGGACGCGGTCTACAATTCGGCCGTCGAGGGACAGACCGCGAGCATGGCGCACATCGCGGGCGCCTGCTGCCTCCTCGGCTACCGGAGCCCGAACCCGGCGATCGCGGAGCCGTCCTGCGGCTACACGTTCCACTGGGACCAGTTCGGCGCCGGCGTCGCGAGCAGCGGCGCGGTGGCGATCGAGAAGTTCCGCGAGGACCAGGAGCACGCCGACGTGTCGGCCGCGTACATCGCGCTCGACCAGAAGGTCACCGCCAGCGACGCCGCGGTCTTCTACACCTCGATCGTCGCGTAGTCGGACGGAGCACGGAGGAGCCATGCAGACCGCCTACTACGAGGTCCGGAACGAGATGCTCTACGACGGGCGCACGTACCGGGCGGGCGACGCGTTCGACGCGTCCAAGGTGACCTCGACGCGGCTCAAGGGGCTCCAGGCCACGCGGAAGATCGTGGCGCACCCCTTCACCGAGGACGAGGCGCTCAAGAGGCTCGAGGCCATGGACGCACGCGAGAAGGCCGACGCCGAGAAGGCGAAGAAGAAGGCCACGAAGGGAGAGAAGTAGATGGCTCGAGGGTCCAAAATCTCTCCCCGCGCAGCGATCCGCGCCTCGCGGCTCGAGCTCCCCGACAGCGGCCTGGTGCTGAACGGCACCCCCGTCACCTCGAGCGCCGCGGAGATCAACGCGGTCGACGGCATCACCGCAGCGGTGGCCGAGCTCAACATCACCGACGGGGTCACCGCGACCGCGGCAGAGCTCAACAAGCTCGCCTCGGTCACCGCGGGCACCGTCAGCGCGTCCAAGGCCGTCGTCGTCGACGCCTCCTCGAAGGTCGACACCTGGGACCCCACCGTCCTCAAGAAAAACGGCACCACCATCGGCTCCACCGCGGCCGAGATCGATGCCGTCGCCGACCTCTCCGCCGCCGGCGCGGTCGTGCAGATGAAGAAGATCGCCATCTCGTCGAACATGACGGGGAGCGAGCAGGACACCGCGTGGGACCTGCCGGCGCGATGCATCGTCATCAACGTCATGATCGACGTGACCACCGCGGAGGTCACGCAGGCCACGAAGACGATCGACGTGGGACTGCTCTCCAGCGAGTCCGGCGGCGATGCCGATGGCTTCCTCGACGGCGTCTCGGTGGCGTCGCTCGGGCTCAAGCAGGGCGTGCACACCACCGGGGCGGTGACCAAGGGCGCGCTGCTCCGCGAGACCATCACCGACTCCGGGACCGACACCTTCTCGGTGCCGCTCTGGCACCTGAGCCACGCCGTCACCGCGCGCTCCGTCTCGATGACCTCGGGCGGCGCGTTCAGCGAGTTCCGGGGCTCCATCCTCATCTTCTACATCGAGGTCGCGTAACGGGCGGCGCCTGACGGCGACGCGAGGAGCACGGCCTCGTGACTTTCACCTTCTCCAGCACCGACCTCAGCACGGACCTCGCGAAGGTCCGCGTCCGCATCGGCGACACCAAGTCCGCCGCGATGCTGCTGACGGACGAGGAGATCAACGCGGCGCTCACGGCGA
>JADMIO010972813.1_pt1 | contig 36257 bp, 31 predicted proteins | sample 8958161 | NCBI WGS metagenome assembly JADMIO01 (sample SAMN16585339, study PRJNA669376) | soil metagenome | isolation source: Crop rotation soil | place: USA: Cullars Rotation, Alabama | collected 2011
CCGCGACTTCAAGTCACGTGAATTCCAAGCTTCGGATCCCACTGTGCTGGAAAGCAGCTCGAGCCGATCTTGAGGGAGAGACCGCGATGAGCGCGCGGCGTTTCGCCCGGCGAACGAAGACGATGGCGACGAGCGCACCCCTCTCCGCTCGGAGTCGGACGGAGAAGTCGCGATGAGCACGCGGAGTCTCGCGCGGCGGGCACTGGCATGGATCGCGCTCGCCGCGGCTGTGATCGCCGTCCTCGAGCTCGGCACGCGCGCGTTCCTGTGGGCGCGCGGCGATCCGTACGACGGCGCGGCGGTGCGGGCCGAGGTCGCGCGCTCGCTCGACGAGGACATCGGGCTCGCGATCCGAAAGCGAATCGTGTCGGGCGTCGGCGACGACGCGGGTAGGGACCGGTCGCCGGTCGCGCGCGGCGAGCGCTTCCTCCATCCCTACTTCGGATGGGACACCGACGAAGGCTTGCGCAATCTCGAGACGAGCTTGAGCGCAGCGAAGGAACGGAGAGCCGACGTGCGGATCCTGCTCGTCGGCGGTCGCGTCGCCGAAGCGATCGGCCGCGACGCGAGCGCGATCGGCAGGATCGAAGAACTCTTGCACGCGGATGCGCGGTTCGCCGGAAAACGCATCGCGATCTGGGCCGCGGGGCGCGAGGGCTTCAAAGGGCCGCAGCCGGTGAACGTGCTCACGTACGCGTTGAACTTGGGTTGGATCCCGGACGCTGTCGTCAACGTCGACGGGTTCGATGCGGTCGCGTTCGGCGACGACAACGCGAACGCCGGAGTGAGCCCGGTGTTCCCGGCGGCGGAGTACTGGTCGAAGCTCGCTCTGTGGGGCACGAGCAATCGCAGAGTGATCGACGCCGCGCTCGACGTGCGGCGCTCGCAGCGCGCAACCGAGCGTTGGGCCCGCGCCATCCAAACTTTCGGCCTCGCCTACAGCGCGGTGCTCGGCGATCTCGCGTTGAAGCGGCTTCGCGATCTGCACGGCGCGTTCGCGGCGCGCGCGAGCGCCTACGAGACTCTGTTGAACGACGTCGCCGACCGCCGGACTTTGCGCGGTCCGCGCCTCGACGCCGACGAACGCGACGCGATCGAGTCTTCGGCATCGGCGTGGATGGAGTGCTCGCGTTGCTTGAGCGCGCTGTGCCGCGGCCGCGGCATCCCGTACGTGCACGTCTTGCACCCCGCGTTGCACGACGCAGGCTCGAAGCCGTTCTCCGCGCGCGACGTCGAGCGCAGCCGCGCGCGCGATTCCTGCCGCGAATCGTGGAAGCGCGGCGTCGAGCTCGGCTATCCCATGCTGCGCGAGAAAGGCGCCGAGCTCGCGCGCCTGGGCATCGCGTTCGTCGACGCCTCGTCGATGTTCGCGAGCACGAACGACGAGATGTACGTCGACGGATGTCGCCTCGGTGATTCCGGACTGCGCGCACTGGCGGAACGGATCGGACACGAGCTCGCGCAACGATGGCCCGCACACTGATGCTCCAGACGCTCGCGGTTCTGGCCCAAACCCGAGCGCTTCGTGTAGCCTCCGTGATCCCCCCGATCTCACGGGGATCGACATGAGCAGCTCACGAGATCCCGCGCGTGCGGTCGATGGTTCGAACCCGATCGGGGGTTCCCAGCCGATCGGCTCGAGCGAGGGCGGAGCGCCGCTCGAGCGCTCGAACCTCGTCTACCACGAGGCGCAGGATCGCATGGCGCTCCTGCCGAACTACTACGCCTGGATCCATTCGCACTTCGCCGATCATCTGCATGGAACCGTGCTCGAGCTCGGCTGCGGCGCGGGTTTCGTCGTGCGGAACTACGTCGACCGCGTCGAGCGCGTGATCGGCGTCGACATCAACCCCGAGCTTCTCGCCGCTCTCGAGCGCTCGTACCCGCCCGGCAAAGTGCGCACGGCCTGCGTCGATCTGCGCGGCGATTGGCGCGAGATCGAGGGCGTGAAAGCCGACGTGATCGTCGCGCTCGACGTCGTCGAGCACTTCGAGGACGACGCGGCGTTCGTCGACAAGCTCGTGGAGCATCTCGCCCCGCGCGGAAAAGTCGTGATCAAGGTGCCGGCCCAATCGCGTCTCTACGGCGAGATCGACAAGGCCTCGGGTCACTTCCGCCGCTACGACGCGCACGAGCTCGAGCGCTTGATGGAGTCGCACGGCTTCGAGACCCTGTCGCTGCGGCACATGAACCCCGCCGGCGCGTGGAGCTACCGCTTCAAGAAGCAGGCGAAGACGAACTTCTCGAAGACGTTCTCGCCGCGCAAGCTCAAGGTCGTCAACCGATTGATGCCGATGCTGGCGCTGCTCGACCGCGTGCCGGGGCTCAAGGGCCTGAGCTTGATCGGCGTCTTCCGAGCGCGGAGCTGAGATGTCGCCGCCACCTCGAGAGGAGGATCTCGGCGCGGAGCGAGCGCCGGAGAGTGCGCCGGAGAGAGCGACCTCCCGCTCGACACCGAGTGGCTCGGAGTCGCGCGCGGCGGATCGACCATCGCCGGGCGCACCGCATCCGCGCGAGTCGCGCGCGAAGCGCCGATCGAAGATCCTGTGCGCGCAGATCGGCATCGCGATCGTCGGACTCGTGCTCCTCGAGGGTCTCGCGCGCGCGTACTTCCTCGTCCGCGGCCGCGCCTACGATTCCGTCGAGCTGACGAACGAAGTGAGACGCTTGCGCTACATGAGCAAGGCCTTCGTTCCCGTCCCCTACGCTCAAGAAGGCGAAGCGCAACCGCCGGTCGATCCGCACGCGCAGGTCACTCTCCATCCGTACCTCGGTTACGACCTCGACTTCGGGTGCAACTTCCTCGACGAGGAGTACGAGCGCCTTCGATCCGGCGCGTCGAAGGGCGAGTTCCAGATCCTGATCGTCGGCGGATCCGTCGCCGCCTTGTTCGGTCAGTACGAGAAACGCGCGAACACGATGTGCGATCGTCTGCGCGCCGATCCGCGCTTCGCCGGGCGCACGATCCGCGTGCTGAACTTCGGGCGCGGCGCGTACAAGGAGCCGCAGCAGGTCAACTCCGTCGCGTACCTCTTCGCGCTCGGCTTCAAACCCGACGTCGTCGTCGCGATCGACGGCTTCAACGAGGTCGCGCTGGCGAGCGAGAACTCTCACGCGAATTGGAATCCGCTCTATCCCTCCGCGACGCAGTGGACGCACCTCGCCACGTGGGGCTCGAGCGACCAGAGCGCGGTCGATCGCGTGAGCGCGATCCGCAGCGCGCAGCGCTCCCTCGAGGCGTGGGCGGAGTCGGTCATCCGCTGGCGACTCGATCGAGTCTGCGTCCTCGGCGAGCTCGTGCTGCATCGCATCTACGCCCTCCAGCACCGGATCGCGGCCGAGTCGAACGAGTACACGAAGCACGGCCTCGGTCAGGAAGACGGTCTGCGCAAGCGCGGGCCGAAGTTCGAAGGCGGGCCCGAGGCGGCGGTGAAAGCCAGCGTCGAATGTTGGAAGTCGTGCTCGCGCTCGCTCACCGACATGTGCCGCGCGCGCGGCATTCCGTGCGTGCAGTTCCTGCAGCCGACCGCGCTCGACGCGGGCTCGAAGCCGCTCACCCAGCGCGAGAAGGGGTACACGACTCCGGGCACGCCGTGGGCGATCGGCGTCGAGGTCGGTTACCCGCTCCTGCGCGCGGCGAGCACGGAGCTCCGCGATCTCGGCGTCGAGTTCGTCGACGCCTCGCTCCTCTTCCAGAGCTCGACGCAGGACATCTATTACGACCCGTGTCACTACGAGGACGCGGGCAACGCGCTTCTCGCCGCGCGCGTCGCGGAGGAATTGTTGAAGCGGTTGCCGGAGAGGTTGTGATCGCCGCGTGATCACCACGGCGAAACCGAAGCGCGCGCGCCGGATCTTCGTGCTCGCGATCGCGATGCTCGCCGCCGTCGTCGCGGTGGAGCTCGGCGCGCGCGCGTGGCTCGCGCTGCGCGGCGATCCCTACGACTCCGCTCGGACGCGGCGCGAGGCGCTCGATCTCCGCGCGGCGAGCGCCGCCGCCACGCCCGGCTCGCACGAGGATCGCGGACCGAAGTCCGCGCCGCGCGCGGAAGACGGCGAGGTCCGCGTGCTGCATCCCTACCTCGGATGGGAGGTCGGGAACGGCTCGCGACAGCTCGAGGAAGAGCTGGCGCGCGAGCGCGCCGGTCGACCGAAGGGCGAGCTCCAAGTCCTCGTCGTCGGCGGATCGGTCGCCGCGGACTTCGCGCTGGACACGCTCGGCTGGCCGAAGCTCAGCCAGCTCGTGCTCGCCGATCCGCGCCTGGCCGGACGGACGCTGCGAGCGCTGGACTTCGGCCGCGCCGGATTCAAGGAGCCGCAGCAGCTCAACTTCGTTCTCTACCTCCTCGGCTCCGGACTCGCGCCGGACGCCGTGCTCGACATCGACGGGTTCGACGAAACCGCGCTGGCGAGCAGCAACGCCGCGGCCGGAGAGCACCCTTCGTATCCGTCCGCGCAGCATTGGACGCGCTTCGCCGCGTGGTCGACGAGCGATCGCTTCGCACTCGATCGAATGTGCGACATCCGCGAGAGGCAACGGTCGCTCGAATCGTGGGGCGATTGGTTCTCGAAGTGGCACGTCGACACGAGCTGCGTGCTCGGCCGGTTCGCTCTGCGTCGCATGTACGAGCAGCAGCGCGCCATCGCCGCGCAGTCGGAGTCCTACGTGCGGTACCTGTCCAAGTCGCGCAATCTCGTCGCGCTGCATGGACCGTCGCTCGCAGGCGGGGCGCGCGAGGCAGTCGAGGCGAACGTCGAGTGTTGGAGAGAGTGCTCGCGCTCGCTGGCCGACATCTGCCGCGCGCGCGGCATTCCGTACGTGCAGGTGCTGCAGCCGACGCTGCACGACGCGGGATCGAAGCCGCTCTCCGCGCGCGAGATCGAGGCCGGCCGCGGGGACGAGTCGAGCGTGAGCGGCGTTCGACTCGGATACCCGCGTCTCCGCGAGGAGGGCGAGGCGCTGAAGCGACTCGGCGTCGACTTCATCGACGCGTCGATGATCTTCGAGCGCCGCACCGACGATCTCTATTCCGACTGCTGTCGCTTCGAGCGGCAAGGTCACGAGTTGCTGGCGGAGAGAATCGCTCCCGAGCTCCGGCGCGTGTTGGCGGAGAAACGGTGACGAAGAGCACGAGCGCGTGGAGACGCTTGACGGAGCGGCGGTGGAAGCGTGAACGTGGACCGCGGATGACGGGCATGAGCCACGCGCTCCCGAGCGACGGTCGCGCTCTCGTCCTCGACGAGAGTCGGAAACGCAGCAACGTGCGCGACGAACGACCATGAACGACGCTCGTCCCGATCGACGTGCCCGCCGACTCGCGCGCATCGTCGCCTGGCAAGTCGGAGTCGTGATCGCGGGCCTCGCGCTGGTCGAGATCGGCATGCGCCTCTATCTGCGCATCGGCGGCGAGCCCTACAACCGCGCCGCCGCGCGCGGCGAAGTGGCGCGTCTCGCGAGCTTGAACCAGGACTTCGTGCCGCGGCCGAACGCGGCGAAGGAGCTCAGCCCGCCCGACAATCCCGGCGCGGAACGCAGCCTTCATCCGTACGTCGGATGGGAGATCGCCGACGGCTATCGCATCCTCGCCAACGAGTACCAGTGGACGCGCTCGCCCGACAGTCGCCATGCGCTGACGGTGCTCGTCCTCGGCGGATCGGTCGCGGACATCTTCGATCAGGAGGAGTACGGCATCGGGCCGTTGCGCCGGTTGCTGAAGTCCGATCCGCGCCTCGCCGACCGCGAGATCCACTTCTTGAAGTTCGGCCGCGGCGGCTTCAAGCAACCGCAGCAGGTGAACTACCTCGTGTTCCTCCTGAGCTTGGGCTTCAGGATCGACGTCGTGATCGAGCTCGACGGCTTCAACGAGGTGGCGCTCGGCAACAACAATCTGCACGAGGGCGCGCACCCCGCGTATCCGTCGGCCGCGCACTGGGCGCAGCTCGCGAGCTGGGGCACGAGCGATCGCACGGCACTCGACATGGTGGCCGAGATTCGCGAGACGCAGCACGCGATCGACGACGGCTGCACGCGCTTCGCGAGTTGGCAGCTCGATCGGAGCTGCATCGTGTGCAAGCTCGCGCTGGCGCGGATGCGGACACTGCGGTCGCGCCTCGAAACGCAGTTCCGCGCCTACGCGAAATACCTGGGCGAGCGTCCGAGCCCGGCCTCGAGCCTGGGCCTGCAAGGCGGCGAGGAAGCCGCGATCGAAGCCAGCGTGCTCGACTGGGCGGAGTGCTCGCGCACCGAGAGCGACATCTGCCGCGCGCGCGGCATCCTCTACCTCCACTTCCTGCAGCCGACGCTGCACGACAAGGGCTCGAAGACGCTGACGCCGAAAGAGATCGCGCAAGGCGGGATGCTCGAGACGTGGCTGCACGGCGTCGAGATCGGCTACCCGATGCTGCGCGCGAAGGGCGAAGAGTTGAAGAAGCTCGGCGTGAACTTCATCGATCTCTCGCTGATCTTCAAAGATCGCACGGGCGACATCTACTTCGACGCCTGCCACTTCGCGACGGAAGGCAACGAGATCCTGGCGCGGAACATCGCGCGGGAGTTGCTCGCGCGGTTGCCGGCGAAGTGACACGATCGCTCGAGCGACGCGATTCGAGAGCGCGAGCGCGATCGTGGTCGGACGAATCGTGAAACTCGCCGCGCGGCGCTGCAGAATGCGCGTGCATGAAGCTCTCTCGATTCGCCGCGACGTCTCTCGCCATGGGTTTGGTGCTCGCGTCCGCCTGTCGCGCTCCGAGCACGTCGGGCGCGAACCAGACCTCGCAACCGGTCTCCACGAACCGCGACAAGCACGGTCCGCCGAACCTCGACGAATACATCGAGAAGCTCGAGAGCAAGGAGCGCATCGCCGATCTCGCGGTCGACAAGGTGATCGAGAAGCTCAAGCTCTCGGCCGACGCGCAGATCGGCGATCTCGGTTGCGGGCCGGGCATCTTCTCGATGGCGTTCGCGAAAGCTTGTCCGCGCGGCGTCGTGTACGCGTCCGACGTCGAGCCGGGAGAGCTCGACGCGGTCGCGGCGAAGATCGAGTCGCTGGGCGCTCACAACGTCGTGCCGGTGCTCGCGTCGTACGGCGATCCGCACTTTCCGCCGGGGAAGTGCGATCTCGTGTTCATCGCCGACACCTATCACCACCTCGAGGATCGCGTCGCGTACTTGCGCAGGCTTCAATCCGCGTTCACGCCGAGCGGTCGTCTGGCGATCCTCGAATACAAGCCCGGCAAGCTTCCGGTCGGGCCGCCGCCGGAGCACAAGCTCGCGGCGGGCGTCCTGGAGAAGGAGCTCTCCGACGCCGGCTACGCGCTCATCGAGCGCTTCGACACGCATCCGAACCACGACTTCGAGATCTGGCGCGTCGTGCAGCCGTGGGAGAAGAAGAAGTGAGCGGCGCCTGCGCGCACCGCGAGGCGGCGTCGAGCGCGACGAACCGCGATCGAACGCGAGAACCGTAGCGATTCGCGCTCGACTCGCGGATGATCGGCGGTTCTCGATCGAGCATGTCGACCGGCTCCGATTCCATTTCGAGCTCGCCCGGCGAGCGTCGTTCGCACGAGCGTCCGCCGCGCAAGCGTCCCCCGCGCAAGCGTCCCCCGCGCAAGCGTCGTTGGGCGCGCGTCGTCCTCGCGCAGCTCGTCGTCGTCCTCCTCGCGATTCCTCTCACCGAGATCGGTTTCCGCATCGCCGCTTCCGCGCGCGGTCGACCGCACGACTCCGACGCGGCGCGCGCCGAGCTCGAGGATCTGCAGAGCGCGAACCAGGACTTCACGCCGCGCCCCCGCTCCGATCGGCAGCTGAACGAGCGCGACAACCCGCACGCGGCACCCGTCCTCCACCCCTACTTCGGCTTCGACGTGATGGACGGCAGCCAAATCCTGGGCGACCAGTTGCGCTTCGTGAACGGCGATCGCGATCCGGAGCGCATCGACATCTTGATCGTCGGCGGTTCGGTGGCGGACATGTTCGGTCAGGAGGAGTACGGCGCGGGACCTCTGCGCGAGCTCCTCGCCGCCGACCCGCGCATCGGCAAGCGCAACATCCACTTCCTCCAGTTCGGCCGCGGCGGCTACAAGGAGCCGCAGCAGATCAACGAGGTCGTCTACCTCCTCGGCTTGGGTTTTCGGCCGCGCGCGGTCGTCAACATCGACGGCTTCAACGAGGTCGCGCTCGGCAACGCGAACGCGAGCAAGGGCACGCATCCCACGTTTCCGTCCGCCGCTCACTGGGCGCACCTCGCGAACTGGGGCGCCGTCGATCGCGACAGCATCGACATCATCGTGCGGCTGCGCGAGAAACAGCGCTCGGTGGAGCGTCTCGTGGGCTTCGCGCTCGACCATGGTTTCTACCGCAGCGCGGCGCTGACGCAGCTCTCGATCGCCCGTCTCCACAAGCTGCGCAACGAGTGCGAGCGCGAGCTCGCGCTCTACACGGCGCGTCTCGACGATCCGTCGCAGCGCGCGGTGTCGCACGGTCCGGCATTCTCGGGCGATTCGACGTGGGCGGTGACGACGAGCGTGCGCGTGTGGGGCGAGTGCTCGCGCATGCTGCAAGAGATCTGCGCCGCGCACTCGATACTCTACCTCCACGTGCTGCAGCCGACGCTGCACGACGTCGGCTCGAAGAAGCTCACGCAGCGCGAGGTCGATCTCGGCTCGGCCGAGAAAGCCTGGATCGAAGGCGTCCACCTCGGCTACCCGATGCTGCGCGCGTTCGGCGAGCGCCTGAAGCAGCAAGGCGTCGAGTTCGTCGACGCGTCGCAGATCTTCGCCGGCGAGACGGGCGACATCTATTTCGACTGCTGTCACTTCGGCGAGCGCGGGAACAAACTCCTGGCGCAGAAGATCGCGACCGAGCTGCTCGCGCGCTGGGATCGAGCGGCGGCGAGCTCGACATTGCAGACTCGTTGACACGCTCGTCGATCGGAACACACTGATCCGGCTCCGCGCGTCGCGGAGCGTTCTCCGTTTCTACGTTGGAGGTGTTTATGTCGAAGGTCGATGTCGTACGCGCTTGGAAGGATGCGAAGTACCGCCGCAGCCTCTCGCCCGATGAGCTCGCCACGCTGCCGCTGAATCCGGCCGGCCGCGTGGAGCTCTCGGACGAGAAGATGCGCACGGCGAGCGGCCTCACCGGCGAGGCGACGATCGTCACGACGGCGTGGTTCTGCACGCTGTACACCTATCTCACTCGCTGCTGTCACTGATCTCGTGACGAGCGACGGCCGAGCTCGAGCTCGGCGCGCGGCGGGCGACTCTCGACGGAGCCGTCCGCCGCTTCGTTTCACGTTCGCCCGGAACGCGCGTGCGAGCTCGCCGGTGGATCGAGCGAGAGCACCGAAGGCACGTGCACGGGATCGGCCATGCGCAGAATCGGCCGTCGAAAGAAAACTTTCGCTCCGGCCCGGCCGGTTGTTCCTCGACGCCGCTCGCCGCGGCAGACGCAAAGACTTACCCCCCGATCAGGCGCACCGGATCGACGGTGGTCGTCGTCGTCCCGACAGTGTCGGGACAACTCGGCGGGCACGATCCGTCCCATCCGTCGACACACTCTGCGCTGGTCACTTCTTCGGTGATGAGCCCGTGCGAAACTCCGACCACTTGCGTCTGCTGGTAGCAAATGGCGCCGGGCGTCCAGTTCAACGGTCCGTCGTCATCGCCCAACGGAACGTAGATCAATCCCGCATTGCTCGCATGCTGATGGCCGTTGGTCATATTGGTCCACCACGCGACAGCCGCGTGATCGACCTTGCAGTACACGATCACGCCGCCGAAGTTGATCAGCTGCGCCGTATCCGCCGCGACGATCGTGCCCGCGTGTGCATCGCCCGCCATGGCGAACACCGTCATCTGTCCGTGGGTCTGCACCAAGCTCGGACTGAACGGCAGATCGAGCACCGTGATCCCCGCGTGCGGGTCGTGCGCCGGATACGTCTCGACTCGACACCGCGCGAGCAGTGCATCCGTCGACAGCATGTGGATGCGATGACCGACCAGCATCCCGACTCGCAGCGTCTTGCCGTGCAGGCTCTGATCGGGCGTGTACATCGCGATCGTCGCGTGAATCTTGCCGTTGAGCCAATAACAGCTGATCCCCAAGCCGATCTCGGCGTCCGCCTCGTCGGGGAACATCTGCGCAGCCAGCGGCGACGTCTTCCGCGCCAGCTCTTCGAGATCGCTGTACCCGTCGTGATCGGTGTCCGCGTTCGACGGCGACGTCGCGAGCACGTGCTCTTGCGCATCGACGAGCCCGTCGTGGTCCGCGTCGTGATCGGACGTGGCATCCGCGCGCAACGGTTGCGGACTTCGAAGGCTCCATCCCAACAAGCTCCCCGCCGCTAGGACGAGGAACAAAGGCGGCAGCAACCCCAGGCTCGAAAGTCCGGACTTCGATCGAACGGCTTCTAGTTTCATGGCGTCACACGCGGCTTGTTCTGTTGGAACGGCCAGGGGGGCAGTGCTCATCGTAAGTGCTACCGACCGGAATGGGGGGAGGCAACCATAGAAAGCTGTCGCGGCTCGCACGCACTGCAAGTCGCGGGACAGCGCCGCTGCGGTCGCCGACATGGCGCGGACGACGCTGCATGTGCGGTGATGAGCGCTGTCTGTGCGAGAGCGATCGCGGCACTGCGACGCAGAGTCGCTGTGCTCGTGGCGCGGTCCTGCTAGGATGCGCGCCCCTCGACGCGCCCGTAGCTCAGCTGGATAGAGCGGCGGCCTCCGGAGCCGCAGGTCATGGGTTCGAATCCCCTCGGGCGTACCAGCACAAGCTCGCGCGTGTGCGCGAGTTGCGGCGATGGCCGCGTGTGCGTGATGTCCGGCGTCACGCGGCATGTGCCAGTTTGGTGCCATGATCGCGGCCCGCTCATGACCGCTCCTGTCCGCTCCTGACCGCTCGCGTGAGGATTTTCGAAGTTGGCGGCAGGCCGAGAAGCTGCAGGTCTTGGCTTCGATATTCGAGCCGTCACGCGCTCCACGCGGCACGATAGAGCGCGGTCGTAGTTCGTTCGCGACGTCTCGCGATCAGCCAGGAAGACGCGCCTGAGTCCCGCGTCCAGCACCGCCATGAAGCACGCGATCCTTCTCGCCGTCTGCGTTGTTCTCGCCTGCGCTGCCTGCACCAGCGTTTCGGTGTCCGGCGCGCCCGTCGCTGCGCCCGAGAAGGCTGCGGCGCATGAGCAAGAGCCGGTTGCCAATCTCCAAGGACGCTGGGTTGGGACCTTCTTCCAAGACAACGAACGTCGCGGCTACCCGATGCAGTTGACAGCCAACGGCGACGCGAACGAACTCGCGGTCACGCTCGATTGGCCGGAACTCTGGCAATCTCGAACCGTCGGACATGGAAGCATCCATGCGGACAGTGCGACATGGACCGAGGATCGATTGGTTCGAGGCCAGAACATCCTGCTCGGCGGTCTCTGCGAGGCGGCGCTCATCGATCCCGACACGATCGTGGGCGTCTATGAGAAGGACCATCGCCGCATGGGGTTCTTCACGTTGTCGCGAACGCATGGCGAGCAGCTCGCAGCGGCAAGGTGACCGATGATGAATCTAGTGACCGTGCTCTCGTCGGCCGATCCGACCGAGATCGATCTCGTGCGGAACGTGCTCGAATCAGCCGGAGTTCCCTGCGTCGTCGAAGGCGGCCGCGCAGACACCCTGATCGAGGCCGAGTTCGGCACCTACGCCGGGCTCGCCGGCGCGAAGGCCGTTCGCGTGCGCGAAGACGACGCGGATCGCGCTGCGGAGCTGCTCGAACAGGCGTTCGGGGACGAGACCGACGAGTCGTAGCCGGTGGTCGTTGCAGTACGCCCCCCTTGACGCGCTACGTTCGCGTCAGAGCGCAGATCGCTCGGCGCACGGGAAACAACCCGCGCACGAAGGGCGGCGGCGAGGCCACAGCACGGCCAGCGGGCCAATGACGAACTCGTCTCAGCGCGCGACGCGCGATGCTGACTAGAATGCGGGCCTTCCTCCCCGCCCGCACCGCATCTCGTTCGCTCGCGCCATGAGCTCGCCCTCGCCCGCACCGAATCCGTCCACCATCTTCTTCGAATGGCTCGCGGATCACGAAGCTGACGACGAGCAGGCGTTCGCTGCGCTCGTGCAGGATCACGCGGAGCACGCCGTCGAACTCGTGCGACTCCGCGCCGACTGGATGCGCGGACAAGCCACCGTCGATCACGCGTCGCTCTCGAAGCGCTTGCAAGCGCAGTTCGGCGAGAACGTCGATCCCGAAGTTAGTCTGCGCGGCAGCGACGAGCACCCGGAGAACTTCTCGTCGGAGGTGCTGCAACGGCTCTCAGGTCGCTCGGCTTCGTTCGGTCGTTACCAACTCAAGGGCGAGATCGCGCGCGGCGGCATGGGTGCGATCGTGAAGGTATGGGACGAGGATCTGCTTCGCCATCTCGCGATGAAGGTGATTCTCGGCCAGGCGAGCGCGCAATCGACGGGCGCAACGCCGTCAGTCGATGCGACGAAGGTCGCACGCTTCCTCGAAGAAGCCCAAGTCACGGGCCAACTCGATCACCCCGGCATCGTGCCAGTGCACGAACTCGGACTCGATCCCGAGGGACGCGTGTATTTCACGATGAAGCTCGTGAAGGGCCGCACGCTCAAGCACATCTTCGATCTCGTCGCCGAGGGCAAAGAAGGCTGGACGCAGACGAAGGCGCTCGGCGTGTTGCTCAAGGTGTGCGAGGCCATGGCGTACGCGCACGACAAAGGCGTGATCCACCGCGACCTCAAACCCGGCAACATCATGGTCGGGAAGTTCGGCGAGGTGCACGTCATGGACTGGGGCCTGGCGCGCATCCTCGACAAGAAGGATGAGAAAGACATCCGCATCCGCGAGGAGGCGCCAAAGAGCAGTTCGTCATTGCGCACCGAGCGCGAAGAGCATCGCGGCGAGACACCCGACTCGCCTCTGTACACGATGGACGGCGACGTGGTCGGAACACCGGCGTACATGCCGCCCGAGCAAGCCGCCGGAAGAGTGGACGAGATCGGTCCGCAATCAGACGTGTACGCGGTTGGAGCGATGCTTTACCACCTGATCGCGGGGCACATGCCGTACGTGCCGAATGAAGCGCGGCTCAACAACTACGCGATCTGGGGGCTCGTGCAGCAGGGACCGCCGACGTCTATCGCGAAGCTCTCACCTGACACGACGGCCGAGCTCGTCGCGATCTGCGACAAGGCCATGACGCGCGATTGGAAGCAGCGCTATCGCGATATGTCTGAACTAGCGGCAGATCTCTCTGCGTATCTCGAACGCCGTGTGGTGCGCGCATATCAAACGGGCACCTGGGCGGAGGCTAAGAAGTGGGTGCAACGCAACAAGGGACTGGCTGCGTCCTCGGGAATGGCTGCCTTCGTGCTCGTGGTAAGCGTCGTTTGGATTTACGACATGAGCATCAAAGCAGAGCGAGCAGCCAACCACGCGCTAGACATGGCTGATGCGGTTCGGAGCAAGGAGACCGATGTGCTCGCGTTGTCGGCGATCCAAGAGTTGAAGGAACTAGTAGATCGCGCCGATCTTCTTTGGCCAGCGATGCCCGACAAGGTGCAAGCCTACGACGCCTGGTTGGCTGACGCAAAGGTCTTGATCGATGGTCGCGCAGCAGATCCGGCGCGCGGCGTGGAGCGGCATCTCAGCTTGAAGGATCACGAGGGCAAGTTGGCGGAGATCCGGCTCCGGGCAAAGCCTTCCAATTCCGATCCGAGCTCAGCCGAATCGCGAGTGTGGGAATTCGACGACGCGCAAGACCGTTGGTGGCACGCGCAGCTTTCGCAGCTCGTCGCGGGCTTGAAAGAATTCACCGACGAGGCGACGGGGCTCTACTCCGAGGGCACGTCCGAGCAGCACGGCTGGGGCATAGTGAAGCGGCGCAAGCAGGCGGCGACGATCGACGAGCGTAGTGTGAGCGGCGCAGACGCGAAGCGGCGATGGGATGAAGCGATCGCCGCGATTGGGAAGAGCGACCAATACTGCGGTTTGAAGCTGAAGCCGCAGCTCGGACTCCTTCCGATTGGCGAAGATCCGGACTCCCACCTGTGGGAGGTTGCGCACCTCGAGTCGGGCGAACCAGCACAGCGCGGTGCGGATCGCAAGCTGATCCTGAAAGAGGAGATGGGTCTCGTGTTCGTGCTGATTCCGGCGGGTACTTTCTGGATGGGCGCGCAGAACAAGGTCCCGAACGGTCACAACTTCGATACGCAGGCGACGGAGATTGAGTGGCCACTCCACGAAGTGAAACTCAAGGCGTTTTTCCTCTCGAAGTACGAGATGACGCAGGGACAGTGGATATGGCTGACTGGGCGCAATCCGAGTGAGTACGGTCCGGGTTCCAAGTTTGGTGACAAGACGGTGACGCTCTTGAACCCGGTGGAGCAGGTGAGCTGGACCGATTGCGTGGTCTTGATGTCTCGAGAGGGGCTGAGGCTGGGGCTGCCGACCGAAGCGCAATGGGAGTACGCGGCACGGGCTGGTACGGAAACGCCCTGGTGGACTGGCGTGGACGTCCACTCGCTCGACGGCGCAGCGAACTTGGCGGACAGCTATTGCAAGAAGAACCAAGGCGCGTCGTCGTGGAGTTACGAGGAGTGGCTGGATGATGGGTTTGTGGCACATGCACCCGTCGGGAGCTTTCGAGCGAACGCGTTCGGGCTGCACGATGTGATCGGCAATGTCTGGGAGTGGTGTCGCGACGGCTTGGTCGATTATTCGCTTCCAACGCGCGAGGAAGATGGAGAACGTCTTCGCTACGGCGCATCGCAACGCGTGGTCCGTGGTGGCAGCTTCTTCGATTCCGCGGTGCGGGCGCGGTCGGCGGAGCGCTACGGCACCACACCCCAGACCCGCCTCAATTTCGTCGGCCTTCGCCCAACCAAGGCCATCACGCCATGAACTCGACGTTACGCGTCGATCCCGGCCAACCGCACCTGCGCGCGGCGGCTTCTGGCGATGCGCGCAAGACAAGACCGTGTTGGCGAGGTAGGCGCGGAGGACATCGCCCAGCACGATGGTCGCATCGCCGGCCGGCACCTCCCTGTGGATGAATGGTGGAGCATCAAAGTACTCTATTGACGCAGACACCCACGTCGCGGAGGCCGCGCCTCGGTATCCTTGTCTGAAGGCTCTGACCGGCCCTACACGAGGAGGTTGTATGCCACAAGGATGGACGGCAGCGGCGGCGTTGGCGATGTGTGCGCAATCCCTCCACGCGCAGACTCCCTGCGCGCACTGGTCGCAAGAGTTCCGCGCGCCAACGGCGGACGGCATCGTCGCAACGGCGGTGACTTGGAACGCCGATGGTTCCGGAGAGTCGCTCTACGTCGCGGGGCGATTCCTCGCCATCGGTGACACGATCGCGCGCAACGTCGCTCGGTTCGATGGAGCACACTGGTCTCCTCTCGGCCCCGGACTCGGCACGTCGAACACCAACACGGGCGTAGAATTCCTCACGGTCTACGACGATGGTTCCGGACCCAAGCTCTACGCCGCGGGCCACTTCTCCAGCGCGGGGACCACAGCAGTCCAAAACGTGGCGCGCTGGGACGGCAGCACGTGGACCGCAGTAGGACACGGGCTCATCAACCCCGTCTATTCGCTCGCCGCCTTCGATACCGGATCAGGGCCGCGGCTCTTCGCGCTCGGCGAAGCCGAGTTCGAGTCGTGGGACGGCACGAGTTGGAGTCCCGTGGCCATGTCCGGATTAAACGGTGGCCAAGCCCTGCTCGCATTCGACGATGGCGCCGGAAGCGCGCTGTACGTGGGAGCCGGACCGGCGGTGTATCGATACGACGGACAAACGACCACGCAAGTGGGCGGGTCGCTCGCCGGCAACGTCGTCACGCTGGCCGCCTATGACGACGGCTCGGGATCCGGCGAAACACTCTTTGCGGGAACGCAGAACTTCGCGCCGGGCGTTGTGCGTTGGGACGGTTCGAGCTGGAACCCTGTGGGAGGAGGCTTGAATGATGGCGTCAATTCGCTGGCCGTCATCGATCCCGGCGACGGCAGTGGTTCACAGCTCTACGCCGGCGGCAGGTTCACCAACGCGGGCGGCGTCGACGCGAACAAGACCGCACGTTGGAACGGAACGAGTTGGACTGCGTTGGCTCCCACTACGCCACTGAGCGACGTGGTCCTGATGGCCTCCTTTGGGCATACCGTCCTCGCCGGCAGCTCGATTTTCGACACGACCCTGTTTGGAGGCGCGGGACTGCTGCGATGGAACGGGACCAACTGGACGCCGATGCTCGCGGGAAACGGGCTCGTGCCCCACGACTTGGCATACACCGCATTGGCGCTGGCCGTGTTCGATCCTGGCACCGGGCCCGAGTTGTTCGTCGGTGGCCATAACCTCGACGCGATCCCCGACACGGCCAACGCTGCCGTCACGCACTGGAACGGGGCGCGTTGGTCGACCTGCGGGATCCCGATTCCGTCGCTTCACGTGGATATCGCCCCGCTGGGCGTCGCTGACACCGGTTCGGGCAATCGCCTCTACGCGAGTTCCGGCGGCAATCTCGTCGTTTGGAACGGCGCAACGAGCTGGTCGATCGTCCCCGGCAGTCAGCAACACTTGGGCGTGGGGACGATGATCGGGTTCGACGACGGAACCGGCCCCAAGCTATGGGCAGGCGGAGGCGTGCTTCTCGGAGGCGTCGTCGATGCGCGGATCTCTACTTGGGATGGGTCGACCTGGCAGGACATCGCCACGGGAGACCCTCAATCGGACGTGCTGGCACTTGCGAAGTTCGACGACGGCACAGGCCTGCACCTGTATGCAGCGGGAGACTTCAACACGTTGCACGGAATGACCGTGCACAGGATCGCGGAACGCGTCGGAGCGAACTGGGCCATGCTGGGCAACGGAGTCGACGATGGCGAAGTGAAGACGATGGTCGAATTCGACGATGGATCTGGTCCCGCGTTGTACGTCGGCGGCAACTTCACGAGCGTGAGCGGGATCCCAGCGTGCGGCATCGCGCGCTGGAACGGATCGACTTGGTCGAGCGTCGGGAATCCCGGCACCCCCGGAACGTTCGTCCCTTCTCTGTGCGTGCACGATGATGGAACCGGACCCGCACTCTATGCGGCTGGACCGTTCACTTCGATTGGCGGCGTGGCGGCCAACTACATCGCGCGTTGGAATGGATCGACGTGGATGCCACTCGACGCGGGGATGAATGACGTCGTCTCCGCGATCGCGAGCTATGACGCACACACGGGTGACGGTCCCGCCCTGTACGCCTGTGGACGCTTCACGAGCGCCGGATCGGTGACGTCCGTGCACATCGCGAAGTGGACGTGCTCGAGCGACACGGGCGTCGCCTATTGCTTCGGCGATCTCACCCACGTTGGCAGCACACCTTGCCCGTGTGGAAACTTCGGAGCAACGGGACACGGTTGTGCGAACTCGTTCGAGAGTGCTGGAGCACGTCTGCTGGCGAGCGGGTCACCGGGGGTGAATCCAACAACGGGCACGGACACCGTCGTACTCAGTGTCACGAACCTGCCGCCGACGACGATGGTGCTGTTCTTGAAGGGTTCGTCTGCGATCGGGAGTGGTGTCGTCCTCGGCGATGGCTTGCGCTGCATCGCGGGTTCGCTGATCCGACTGGCGACCAAGGCCGCTGTGGCCGGCCACGCGCAATACCCGGAGTCGGGAGATCTCCCACTATCTCAGCGGGGGCAGACGCCCATCGGCAGCCTACAGACCGGTTACTACCAAGCGTACTATCGCAACGTCGCGAGCTTCTGCACGAGCGCACCGTTCAACTTGTCAAACGGTGTCGCGATCACGTGGAGCTACTGACTTGAGGTAAGCAGCGTGCCGGCAAGCATGGCGGCACGGCCGGCGCCATGACCATGTCGCTCCAGGATCGCGAGGATCAGTGCCTTTGCCCGCGACGGGAGCAAACTTGGCTACGCCGCGGAATATGCGCAAACCTACTGCCACCGACCTTGTGCCACTTTAGTGCCATGATCTCGCCCCACTGCTGACCGCTCGTGTCCGCTGCTGTCCGCATTCGATGCGCGTCCGCCCGCTTCTGACCGCTCATGACCGCTCTCGTCCCTTGCCAACACAGGCCTCCGGGGCCGCAGGTCATGGGTTCGATCCCCTCGGGCGTACCAACACAAGCTCGCGCGTGTGCGCGAGTTGCGGCGATGGCCGCGTGTGCGTGATGTCCGGCGTCACGCGGCATGTGCCAGTTTGGTGCCATGATCGCGGCCCGCTCATGTCCGCTCTTGTCCGCTCCTGACCGCTCGCGCGAGGTTCTTCGAGGGTGACGGCAGGCCGAGAAGCTGCGGGTCTTCGCTTCGATATTCGAGCCGTCACGCGCCCCGCGCGGCACGATAGCGCGCGGTCGTAGTTCGTTCGCCCGTCTCGCGATCAATCAGGAAGACGCGCCTGAATCCCGCGTCCAGCACCGCCATGAAGCACCCGATCCTTCTCGCCGTCTGCGTTGTTCTCGCCTGCTCTTCCTGCACCAGTGTTTCGGTGTCCGGCGCGCCCGTCGCCGTCGCGCCCGAGAAGACCGTGGCGCATGAACAAGAGCCGGTTGCCAATCTCCAAGGACGCTGGGTTGGCACCTTCTTCCAAGACAACGAACGTCGCGGCTACCCGATGGAGTTGACAGCCAACGGCGACGCGAACGAAGTCGCGGTCACGCTCGATGGCCGGAGCTGTGGCGATCTCGAACCGTCGGACATGGAAGCGTCCATGCGGACAGTGCGACATGGACCGAGGATCGATTGGTTCGAGGCCAGAACATCCTGCTCGGCGGCCGCTACGAGGCGGCGCTCATCGATCCCGACACCATCGTGGGCGTCTATGAGAAGGACCATCGTCGCATGGGGTTCTTCACGTTGTCGCGAACGCATGGCGAGAAGCTCGCGGCGGCAAGGTGACCGACGATGAAGCTCGTGACTGTGCTCTCGTCGGCCGATGCGATCGAGATCGATCTCGTGCGGAACCTGCTCGAATCAGCCGGAGTTCCCTGCGTCGTCGAAGGCGGCCGCGCGGATACCCTGATCGAGGCTGAGTTCGGCACCTACGCCGGACTCGCCGCCGCGAAGGCCGTTCGCGTGCGTGAGGACCACGCGGTTCGAGCTGTCGAGTTGATGGAGCAGGCGTTCGGAGACGAGACGGACGAACCGCAGGCTCGACCGCGGCTCGACACCACGCCCCGCTTGACGCGCTACGGGCGCGTCGGCGAGCGGCCGTCGCGGTGCGTGAGTCATACTCGAGCTGGCGAATCCAGCACGCAGAGGACTCGATTTCCGTCGCGGGATCGTGCCTTGCCCGCGTGTGCCCGTCGTTACTCCATCGGCACCTTTGCGTCGCGCAGGACATGGGTCTGTCCCGTCGATTTCGTGAGCGCAACGACTGCCGCCTCCGCATGGGCCTTGTCCGGATAGGAAAAAGACCTCACCGCTTTGCCGGCCTCGTTCCGCACCTCCCAGATTACTTTCATTCGAACGGATTTCGACGCCTGCGCAGGACGAGCGCCTGACGACTTCTTGGCCGCCTTCTTCGCAGCCTTTTCAGCCGCCGCGGCCTGAGCCTCCGCCGCTGCGCGCGCGATACGATCCCTGTTGGACATGTGCCTCATTGTTCGCGGCTACTAGTACCAGATCGCGGCTTTTGATGCGTCAGCGATCGAACAACGTGCAGATGGCACAGTGGCTTCCGGCGATCGCGCATGACAAGGTCTTGCTGGCGCGGTCATCCCGCGAGCTCACACAACATGCCCCGCTTGGCCGCCACGATCGCCGCTGGTTGCAGAGCGCTCGGCGCGCGGACACGTGCAACGCTGGACGGTGCAAGGCCACAGCGCGGCCGACGAGCCGATGACGAACTCGTCTCAGCACGCGACGCCGGCTGCTGACCAGAATGCGGGCCCCCCGCCCGCACCGCTTCTCGTTCGCTCGCGCCATGAGCTCGCCCTCGCCCGCACCGAACCCGTCCACCATCTTCGTCGCATGGCTCGCGGATCACGAAGCCAACGACGAGCAATCGTTCGCCGCGCTCGTGCAGGATCACGCGGAGCACGCCGTCGAACTCGTGCGACTCCGCGCCGACTGGATGTGCGGACAAGCCTCCGTCGATCAGCCGTCGCTCTCGAAGCGTTTGGAGGCGCAGTTCGGCGAGAACGTCGATCCCGAGGTGAGTCTGCGCGGCAGCGACGAGCGCCCGGAGAGTTTCTCCTCGGAGGTGCTGCGACGGCTATCCGGCCGCTCCGCTTCGTTTGGTCGCTACCAATATAGGGCGAGATCGCTCGCGGCGGAATGCACGCGCACGAGCTCGGCGAGATGGCCTCGAATCTCGAGCTTCGTCGATCTGGATGATCTTGCCGGGCGCAGTCGTGCTGGTAGAGTCCTTCTTCTCCATGGTGGTCCTCTGTCTGGTTCGGGTCGATTTGAAGCACCGTTCGTTTACCCGAGCCGATTGAGGGCCACCAGCTCAGCTTCCAAAGTGCGCAACTAACCGTACGTCATCAGGGTGAGCTGGCCTGCATGCGGCGCGTAGCCGACATGGCGAAACAGCTCAGCCTTCCGAAGGGAGATCATTCGTCTGCTCTTCGGTCCACTGGTGTTCGCACTCGATCAGGATCACCGTGGACGGTTTGCCGTCGATCAGGCGCACAGCGCTGCGGCCATCCCCGCCGTCACGAGTTCGCGAGAGGCAGGATGATTTCGAATCGCGCCTCTTCCGCACTCTGTGTGACCTCGAAGGTCGTCATAACGCTCTTGCAGCCAGGGGCCTGGACTTGGACGCGGGCGCTACCCAACGGGAGCCGCAAGCGGATCGTTCCTCCGCAGCGTTCGTGAAAAGCATTGCAGACCGATCCGCCGGAATCGATGCGAGCCCCGAATGCCTCGATGGGATTTCCCGCGTCGTTTCGGACATTTACGGTCACGGGCACGAGCACTCGGTCGGTTCGCAACACGTTCGTACCCGGAACCTGGATCTCCTCGGGTTCGAGATTAAGTCCCACGTCTTCATACCCGAACTGCAACCGGTATCGCCCGGCGGGGAGGGCGAACGCGGTTCCGTCGATCGGTACCGTAACGTGGAGTTTCTGATCGCCGAACATCACCGTCGTCTGCGCACTCCCCGTGGTGATCGGTGCCCCGATCGGATCAATCACGGTGAGAGTCGCTTGGGCGAACTTTGCGTAGGCTGGGAGACGACTCGCATCGAAGACCTGGGGCAAGGCCAGCTCCTCAGGCATCATGGCGAGTTCGATGGGGACGAGTCCCGCGTGCTCGAGAAGGATCTTCACCGGGATGGTTTGAGGAACGATTCGCTTCCGTGGCGCGTGAACCAGGACAGTTGCCTCGGGGAATCGCTCTTGTACACGCTGCTCGACCTGACTCACGTTGGCGTCGTAGAAGACCTGCGAAACCCAATCGCCTGAGCCCCAGGTGCTATCCATTCCGAGGACGCGATCGCCACGAACGCTCAAGATCGCGACCCGGGGTCGGCTCAAGACGATGTCGACGCGATGGGTTTCTCCCACTGCGGCGTCGACCGCTCTCGGAGGCGAAGTGAGGGACCAGCCCTCCGCGATGGCGGCGACGCCGTACCGGCCCGGCCGCAGATCCTCGATGCTGGCGACGCCATCGGCACCGGAGCTGGCCGAGAACACCGCGTCGCATGCCATTCCCGCGCACTGCCCGGCAGTCTCCGACAGAGTCGTCGCGTTGGGCAGGCCGCAACGCGACATCGCCACGAGCACGTCCGTCACCGGCTCGCCTTCCGTGTCGCGGCAGGAGAAGACCACCCGACTCGATGGCGCCATCTCCACGCGCGTGATGCTCTCGGAGCCCTGCTGTCGGGGAACCTCGCGGGCGATGAATCCCGACCGCCGCGCCCAGGCTGCAAGCGCGGCCTGGGCTGCATCGAGGGTCACTTGTCCGTTTCGCGCGGAGCGGGCCAGGACGTTCTCCCGTCGTGGCACAGGCAGAGTGCGTGCGCGCGGGAGGGCGGTGGTCAGGACCTCGACATCGCCGATCGGTGCGCCGGTGCCGTCCACGAATTCGTAGGTCGTGCCGCCCGGGGATCCTGTGGGGGAACCGACCTCGCGCACCGAGCGGGTGACGGCGGGAGCTTCCACGGGCGAGTCTCGGACAGGGTCTGCTCGCGACGAGCTCGCGGCGAACACCGCCTTATCCGTGGGGATGGACGAGCCGCCATGGATCCACACACAGATGAGAAGGACGAGGAGCAATCCCACGCCCGCGGCGATGGTTCCGACGCGCCTCTCGAGAGGTTTCATCATCGAGTGCCGAGGATGGCCGGTCAGTGGTAGCAAGAGCAGACGGGGTATGTGCCCCAGGCTGCGTACAGCCAAACACCGCCCTGGCAGATGTCGCCGTCGTCCGCACACGGTTCGCTGGCATAGCACGTCGCTTTCGACACGGTCGGTTCGTTTGGGGTCACCCACTGCTCCAAGGAACCCGTGCAGGTAGCGTTGCCCCCGTCGCCGCCACAAGCACACGCGGACCAGGTATAAACTTGGCCAGTGCCAGGGGTGCGGATTGAGAATGTATTCAGCTTGCAACTCTCCCCACAGGTCGAGTCTTGCGCGCACTGCGCAGTCAAGGTGGTGCCATCCACCGTGATCATAAGGGTGCATCCACCAGAAGTGACTGCCGGCGTCGTCGGTGCCGCGCGCGTACCGGGCAACGTCAAGGTCATGCCGATGAGGACGAGGGCGAAGGCTTTCTTGCAGAACATCGAGGATACTCCTGATCAAGTGCCTGAGGGAAACCGGCCGCCTCGAGTGCGGTCTGGAACTGACTCGCCGGAGGGTGGGAAAACCGATGCCAAGGTGGGTCCCGAACGGAAGGTCCGATCGGGTCCGAATCCCTCGGCCGCGAGCAACCTCGTACCGAGCGTCGACTGCGTTTCAATAAACTGACGAGAATCGGGTGAAGGTGCCAGGTTCCGAAGGGCGCTGTCATCCGCAACGGCGACCGCGAATTCACACCTCGCCGAGAGAGGATGCGTTGCGAGCGCGCCAGCATCGGCATGTACGCGCGCCTCGGTCCGACCAGGTCCGACCGCTTGCGTGGAATGCCTGTCGATCACGCGCGCGATCTGCGCGGTGTGGCTGAAGTCGTGCGCGACCCACGTCGCCAACAGCTCTCCGAGCGTGACCGAAATGAACTCCGGATTGCGTCCGCGGCGCGCGAGATCGGCGGGCGTCAATGCGAGGCGCTCGAGATGGATCAAGTTCTTCGCGCGCACCGTCGCGAAGCTGTCGAGCAGCTCCGGTCAAGCTCTTGCAGATCGGGAACGATAGGTGCGTTGCCACTGCAAAACGCGCTCGCTCCATGTGGTGCGAACACCGGGCTCGATCGCGTTCATGCGCGTCACGGCGGTCCCTGGGCTGTTGCGAAGAGCAGTGCAGGCTGACGTGTCCGATAGCAGAGCGAATCGGAGTCGACCGCGCAGGTCGCGCGCATTCAACGATCGGCGCCACAACCGTGTTCGCACCGACGACTCGTCGGCGGTTCAGTACGACGAGTCCAGCACGACCGTGGCGGCGAAGCTCCCGAGCTTCTTGTTGCCTTGCGCGTTGATGCTGAACGCTTGCAGATACAGCGTGCGCGCGCTCGCCACGTCGCTGAGATTGAGCACGGTATTCAAGACACCTCCCTGCGGAATCGTGCCCATGTCCAGCGCGTACACGGCTTGATTCGATGCTGATTTGTGCGTTACCAGCACACCCTCCCAAGGTGCTGAAGGTCGGAAGCCCGTCGAATCGGCCATGTAGAGATAGACGTGCTCGCCGGCCTGCCCGGCAAAGCTTGCTGGATAATCGGTGTTCTCGCGCACGGTCGTCGGCGCGTTGAACACGAGTCGCGTATTGTTGAAGAGGAACGGTGCACTCGTGCCGGCCGTCGGTTGGCCCGGCTGACCATTCGGAACGCCGCAGGAAATCCCTCCAGCGCCACCCTGGGTCGTGCAGTCGAGGAGTTGCACCAGCGCCGTTAGATCGGCGTAGATTCCGGGGCCGCCGTTGCCGGCATACGAGAAGAAGAGGTCGACACCGTCGCCGCCTCTGCCACCGGTGAAGCTCGTGCCCGATGCGAATAATCCGCAAGCGCTCGGCGTGGGATACGCGCGGCAGCCCGCGGCGCCGTCGGAGGCGTGATCGCCGGCATTGCCACCTCGCCCGCCCACGATCGCGCAGTCGTAAAGCGCGACGCGCGTGCTCGCGAGCAAAACGCCAACACCTCCGGGTACACCCGTTCCGCAGTCGCAACCGTCAGCTGCGTTGGCGGCGTTTCCACCGACGATGGTGCATCCGACGAAACCGATTCCGCCGGAGTTCTGAGCGAGCAACACACCATCCCAACCCGAGGCGTGATTCACGGGACAACAGCACTGGTAGCCGCAGTTCGGTCCTGGAAGGTAGTGATTCCCGTAGCCTTTGGCTCCCGTGAGCGAGCACGCGTCGACGCGCAACGCGCCCGCGTTCGCCGTCGCAAGAAGCGCGACGCCGGGTGTGTTGTCCATCGACGTCGTCGTCACGCCGGTGACGGTGAGTCCCGCCAAGACGACGTTCTGATTCGCTGCGAGATTCTGCACGACCACCGATCCGCTCACGGTGACGGCAGCGCCGGTGTCCGCGACCACGGAGAGCCCTTTCGCATCGACCGTGAACGAGCTGTACCCGCCGGCTTTCACGAGCAATGTGTCGCCGTCCGCAGCCGAGTCCACTGCCATCTGAAGATTCGTGAACTGCCCACCGCCGGACGAGCTGACCACGATGACGCTGGCCGTCGACGACACCGCCAGCAAAGAAACCGCGCCAAGCGCCCGCGCGTACCACATCACCGTCCACCGAGAACTTTGCATCGAAGCCTCCTTGGACCAGGTCTGAGAGGCGCATCGTACTCGAAATCGACGGGACGCGGCGTGAGACCGGCGATCGCGGATGAGACAGCTCGTGATGCCGAGCACGAAGTGCGCGCAGCTTGGCCGGAGTTGCACGAGAAAAGTTGCATCGAGTCCGGGAATACCTCGGAGTCGCGAGACGACGCGGGGAGCGGGCGCGCTCTCCGGCGAATCGCCTCGTTGGCGCGACGCGTTGATCAGATGGCGCGCGACAGCACGACCTGTCCGTTCACGACGCGAAGCTCGCGTCCATCGTCCACTCGCAGCGTGAGCGTCGCGCGCACATTCCCGAGTGGGTGACGTTTCTCGCGCGCGATCACCTCGAACGTCTCGCCCGCTTCATGTCCTGCGCGTTGACGATGAACACGTCGCGATCTGCGACATCGAAGCGCTCCGTCAGAACGTCGCCGCGTCTTCCGGCAACGGCGCGCGCTCGATCAACCCGCTGTCTGCGGCCCCCACGAGCGCCAACTGCAACACGCGCTGTGTCTTGAGGAACGTCGTCCGCGCCTTCGCGACGCCAGTGCGCGTCTTCATCACGCGGTCGGAGGCGAAGCACTCCAGCACGCGCGCGGGCGTGAGCGTCGAGAGCGACGTTTCCTTGCCCAGTCGTCGAGCGCGGTTGTGAGCTCCAAATGATATGAGAACTGTGTGCCTTGCGACTTGCCCGCCTCGTCGAGGTGCGCGATGTAGCGCGCGGCGAGATCTTCGAGCGTGATGTCGGTCGCCTTGGGCTTCTTCGACTTCTTCGTCTGCGGCGCGGACGTGTTGAAGCTCGGTTGCTGTTCGACGGTTTCGGTTGCTGTCGCTCCGGGCGCAGGTTCCGTCGCCGGCGCTTCCACGTTCTTCTTGCGTGCCATCTGAATTGCTCCTTGTTCGCGCGGCACAATCGCCAACGCGCGGAGCGCATCAGGGCCGAGCTCGCCCAGGAAAGGAGGAGGCTGCGCGCAACGAACACGCTTGAGAGCTGCTTCGGCGCCGCCCGCTTATTCAGGTGGGAGCTTCTTTTGGGCTTCGCGCCGCGCCAGGACTTCAACGCATCGCGCCCACGCCGTTCGATAAAGCCAAATGCCCAAGGGCAGCTTGTTCTGCTCGAACTCGTCCTTCATTCGTTCGAGGACGAAGAACACCACGTCTTGGTACAGGTCGTCTTGTGTGGACCTGTCGGCTACGAAGTGGCTCACGCAACTCGCGAGTAGCGGGCGGCACTCGCGCAGAAATCTCTCGACGAACGCAGGACGGTCCCAACGCATCGCCGTGGCGAACGCTGGATTGTTCAGCACCACGAGTGCATCCCTGACCATCGGGTCGCGCATATCTGGGATAGGTGCGGCGACCATGCAGGCACATGCTGAGCGCGCGCCGAATCGCCGTCAAGGTCCGCATGTCATCGGGCGATGCGACGGGGACGGACGATGCAGCGAAGCGTGCAATCCGAGCCCCGATGCGTGCGGTTCATTCGTGGTGATGAACGAAGACGAGCCTGCCTTGCCGCGAACCATCGGGGCACGTTCGCCTCGGACACTACAATCGGTCCGGCGATGCCGACGGTCAAAGCGAGAAGAATGTCGTGATCACCGCACAATTGCTACTGGCGATCGGCGACCGGTCGAACTTGATCCCGTCGTCTGACACCGCGGCCTCGATCAGCCTGAGACTGGGATCCTATGGACACATTCTTCAACAGGCTGCTTAGTGCGCTTTGAGCTCGGGCGCGTTGCGGGTCATCAGTGCGAGCAGACGATCGTCCGCCGTTCGTTCGCACCCGCTTGCAGCTCCAGCGTCAAGCGGCACTCCGAACAACGGGATGTGGAGGGGATCGTGACGCTGAGCGGGACTGCGGCTGGAACTCGCAGCTCGACGCTCTCTCCTCCTCCGGCCGCACCGACCAATTGAGTCATCCCGAGTAGCGCGGATCGTCCGTCAGGCGAGCGCACGATGACTGTGGCCGCGACGTCAACCGAAGGATCGACGTCCTCTTGTTTCCAGACAAGTTCGAGCCGTGCTGCAGGCACGACATCGACGGTGATCGCATTCGAGCCTGCGCTAACGGGGTGCACCGCGTGTGTGACGCACGCATAGATGTCGTCCTGACAGTCGAGGCTGAGCTCGCCGGGCTCGCACACGAATTGGATCGCACCGCCTTCCGCCGGACGGTCCAGCGGCACGAGCTTGACAGCATTCCCCTCGGATCGAAGGACGGCGCTCAAGCGCCGTGGGAAGACCTCGGCTCCCGTGCGCGCATCGACGAATGTCACCACCGTCCGCGCCAAGGGGGGAATCGCCACTGTGGTACGCGTCGTTTGCCCGGGCAGCACGTCGATGAGACGACGGATGCCCAGCGGCTCGAGCTCGATGCGGTAGCGACCGGGCGGAAGGCCACCGGCGATTTGCTCGTGATGCGGGACACCGAGTGCATTCGATCCGAGCTGCTTCACTGCAGAGATCACGTAGAGCGTTCCGCTGCGCGTGTGCGCTTCCCGCGGCATGTCGGGCCGAATCGTCGCGCGCAGCGGCGTCTCGGCGATCCAGTTCGTCAACTCGCTGCCGGTCCAGTCCACGGCCAGCGTGCCCCGCTCGCCTTCATCGTTCGCGTGCAGTGCGAGCACGATGCGCGCGCACCCGCCTGGAACACACTCGACGCGCCCTTCGGCTAAATGCAGGCGTCCGCCCGTCTTCGCGACGACGCGAACGAGGTGAGGCCCCGGCAAGAGTCCCTCGAATTGCGCCGCGTTCGCGTCGGCATCCTGTTCCGCGAGCAACTGACCGGCCTCGTCGCACATTTGGATCGAGAGCTTGTCCGTGCTCCGTTTTCCGCGGACGGTGACCAGGACCGCGCTTGCGAGCTGGAGCTGGACGGCCAGCCGATCGATGCCCGCAGGCGGCTCCTCGATCCGAACCCAAGCCCGCCCCGGCGCGCCGATCCAGAGCGCGGAGTGCTCGCTCTCTTCGGGAAAGCACGAACGCTGGATCTCGACCGGCGAGTCGGAGATCTCGCAGGACTTCGATCGCACGCGTGTGACGCGCGCCTGCGGTCCGCCGTCGCGGTGATGGGGCCGCGGCCGCAGTTCGAGCGCGATGTCCGCCAGGGCATCACCGCTCGCCGCGTCGACGACATCGACCAGGATCGAACCAGGTCTCACTCGCGCGGCCGGTTGCATTGCGACGCTCTCACGCGCTGCGATGCCCGGCTCTGGACTCGATAGATCCGCCTGCGACGCCGGCTGAATCGCGTCTGCCGCGCGAACCGAGCCTTGCGGTGGAAACGCGGAGATCTTGGCGACTGCGCCACGGTGTGCGAACCATAAGACGCCGAGTCCGACGAGGATGCACGCTCCGCCGACGCGCAGAGATCGATTCCGCGGCCCATTCATACGACAGCAATATCCCTCGTGGACTCGCGGCGTCGACTCTCCAGCTCAATATCGACGAGAGCGGCCTCCTCGTTGGGTCCCCGCGATCTGTCGCGAGTCATGATCCACACGCCGCTTCGATCAATCCGTCCCCGGTACGCACGGCGTGCACTCGTAGCTCATGAGCCACTCGCCGACCACGGTCATGCGAACCCACCACTGTCCGGTGGCGTCCTGGTACACGCTGGCTTGCAAACCTGCGTCGGTGTCGTCGACAGTGAACGGGGCGCCGATGCAACCCGTGCCGCTGCAATTTTCACACACCGTGTATTCGAACGGAGCGCAGTTGAGCCTCATACCGAGATCCGCAATGACGTCGGGATTAACCGCTGCGGCCATCGCGGCAGCCTTGTTGGCGTAGGGCCCGCCATCCACGAACTCCCCGAGACTGATCGTGACGAGGGGAGCGTCTCCGCCACAGCCAACGTAATCGAGGTCGGGAACCAACGGCGCTCTCGCACTCGAGTGCGGAAGGACGATGACGACGAGTGCAGCGATGGCGGCCAGGAAGGCAGGACGCGTGACGAAGTGATTCGCATTCATCTTTGAGCTCCTCTGGAATCGGACTCCGACTGCTGTCGATCGCCGTCAGCCGGAGCCGAGGGGGCGACAACCGCTTTCGACCTCGACGTCGTCGGGGCGGACGTGTCCGAACTCGAGAGAGTCCCGCCGACGTGAGTGATTGGAAACGGAGGACACGTTCCGTTCGTACCAGCGATCATGGCAGGTGCAATGGCTCACCACCCTGGTCCGTTTCCGCTGATCATGGATGGGCGAATGGTTAGGTATCCATTCAGCGAACAGCGGACTCGAGGCTGCATACAGCCTCGGCAGCGACCGACCGAGCGCGGCTTCGTCGTGTGACTGATGCCGCCCGAGTGGGGCCTTACGCATGGCACCTTCGTTTGCCTTCCGAGGCTCCAGCGAGTTTCAGGGATCCCGGATTTTCAGGGCGATCGTGACATGTCTCTCGATCGAGAGACACTCGAGGTCAGAGATCGCAGCGAGGGTAGTCAGCGCGTCGCCCAGATCGTCCGAGATCCTGCTGCACGCGGATCTCACCGGCTGCGGATCTTGGCATCGCCTGCTTGCCCACGGCGACTGCCGGGCGACATCCCGCCTGAGAGTCAGGTATGAGAGGGCCGGTGGCTTTGATCCCACCGGCACGAACGCGCGGGACTACCAAACTGGCTCGTGGCTGCGCGAACGCGCCTCTCGCCTGATGTTGTCTCCGTGGGCCGCTTCGCGCTCATAGCGTGCGGCGACGCACCCGTACGCGAGACACTTTGCCGCTATGGAATCGGCCAAGTGCTCAGCCGAGTCGTTGCTGTAGTTGGCGCTCTGATCGCCGCGCCGAGCCGAGCCCGCGATCTGATCCAGCCGCTGCCTGGACGCTGAGCCTCGCGAAGGGCTCGAGAAGTATGAACCGGCCCGCTTTCCGGCGGAGGAGGACGATGGGGCCGCGGTCCGTCTGGTTTCTTCTCCAGCGCCCAACATTATCGGCGCAGCACCAAACGCGAAGACGCTCTCGTATCCGCCCCGAGAACATTCCGGAAGTAGCGCAACGCGAAACGCGTCTGAGCTGGCGTCGGTGCTGCGACGCAGTCGCGAGGAATCACCAACCGATAGTCCCGGACGTACGCGTCGGTCGCAGTGAACAACACACACTGGTGGCTGGATAAACCGGTAATGACGAGCGTACTTGCGCCAATGTGTTTCAGCAAGAGGTCAAGCGGAGTGCCGAAGAACGCCGAGTGCTTGGGTTTGAGCACGAAGTAGTGCGGTCTCTGAGGCGCGAGGGTCCGCGCGATCTCCTTGCCGAGTGACTCTTCTCTTTGGCAGCGACCAAGGATCGAGGGCGCATCGGATCGCCATCGTCCCATGTTGTCATTGACGTAGATGACTGGGATCTTGCGTCTCGTGGCCCTGTCTACGAGCAAGCGAATGTGCTGGGCCGCCACTCTCGCAGGAGACCGCAAGCGCCTCCCGTCGGGGAAATCGAAGTCCGTGATCAAATCAAGCAGCAAGATCGCCGTTTGCGAGGCATCCGGGACGAAGCCGTGCAACGTAGACCTGCCGCGCGTGGACGCACTCATCGAAGGGTTGGGCAGGACTGAAGCAATCGAGGGTGGGCTAGCGTCGACACGGCTTACTGTGGATGGTCGGCGCTGCGAACCCTTCCTCATGTCGGATCGGAGCGCGCCAATGTCCAACGAAGAGGAGCAACGTTTGTGCCGGCAGGCCGCGAGTTCTCGCCTTGGCCAGCACGCGCGATCGAGCGCCGGTAACTCGCGGAGAGCATGACGCCTTTCGGCTGTATGTGAAGTCCCAGTTCGCCGCTGCGGCGCGCAGTGCGTCAGTAATCGGCCGGCTTCGTGTCCAACCTGTGCTGCCTCGGGCATCGGACCTCTCGATATGTCGAAGCAAGGCGAGAAGAGCCGACGCGCCCCGCGGCGAATCGGCTCGTTGATGCGGCGCGGGTAATCAGCCAGCCCGCGACATCGGCACATGTGGTTTGACGATCCGCAGCTCGGAGCCGCCTCCGAGCGGACACGCCGTGGCCGTGTGCACTTTGCCGACCATGACGCGCCTCGCGTTCGAGGACCACGAACTTCGGCGTTCTACCGATGTCAGTGCTCGATGTTTGACCACGGACTCGTGCTGGTCGCCGCTGTACCTATAGGCCCGACATCGTTGCCGGCTCCGATCGAATAGTTGGTGCCATTTCCGCCAACGGTGTTCAGCACGATGACATTTGCCTGTGATGCGGCCGCAATGTCAATTCCTATCGCACTGTTGGAAACGTCGTTCGCTTGGATGCGATTGCGGTGGCTCGGTGACAAGTTGCGGATTCCTGCCTGAGAATGAGCGACACAAGTGTTGTTCATGACCTGGCTGTAGCTCGATTGGTCGATCAGGATCCCAACCGGAGAGTCGCGCAGCGCGCAATCGCGAACCTGAATCCCATATCCGAGCAGGTGCATTCCAGTCCCGCCGCTCCCGTTCACGACGCAATGCGTGGCGATCGACATATAGCCGAGTAGGAACGCGTCGCCAGAAATGCTATTGGCCAAGCAGTCATGAATGATGCCAGTATCGGGCAGAGAGAACCCGTTGCCGCAGGAGATGGCATTGCAATCCCGCACGAGGGAGCCGGGACCGACGATCAGCGCTGTTCCTGCAAGTTGGGCGAGGTGCACCTGCGCGACGTTGCAGTTTTTCACGTTCGTGCCGTCGATCCCGCCTCCAGGGAATCCGGTCACCGCCCCGTTGAAGATGGTGATGTCACGGCTGGCAAGCGGCATCGATATCGCACTTCCACTGCCAGCAGCTCCGTCTAGCGTAAAGCCATTGAGATCGATGGTTACGTTGTCGGCATTGATGATGACTCCCGCTGCCCCGCCCGTGGCGACAAGATTGTGGGTAAGGTAGTACGATCCCTGAGTGGAGATCGTATATGGCAGAGATGAGATTGGCGTTCGAGGATCGCAGCAACCCGAAATCAACACGGGCTGCGCAGTGAACGGTATTTGCGGAACGGACGATGCGAATCGCGAGCTGAGCACGAACACAGAAACAGTCGGAACAGCCAGAATCGCGAGCGCTCGAAGAGTGGCCATGACGAGACCTCCACGCTGACTCAAAGAAAGGTTGGAAGAACACCGCGCGTCACAATCAGTGCGATGCGGGAACGGACTTCAGGCGTCAGCAACGATAAATCAAGCAGGAAAGCGAGACCACACATTCTTGATCCGATGCAGATGCTGGGCATCCGAGCCAGGGCCGTCCCTGGAATGAGAAGCTCATGCCGAAAGGCTCACGCCAACCGGTCGTTCGCCGACGCCAGCACCTTCTCTGACTTCCAGTGATGATCGAAGGCAGCGCGCTCGAGCAAGGCCGGCTGTGCTCGGTAGCAGCGTTCCTTCGCACGGGAATCCTCCGCTCTGCATGGGTGGTACGATCGCAGAGGAATACATCGAGGAGATGGGGATTTGCGAGCACCCGCATCTTGGGAAGCTTGATGCCTCTCTCCGAGCAGTTGGTGTGAGCTGCCGACTCCTTCTTGAACGATCAAAGCCGACGTGCCGGAAGGGAGTTCACCCTCTTGCCAGCGGATCGGCAGCGACACCGCTCTTCGTTCAACACGCTTTTCGTGAGCGTCGTTCTCGGGGCATGTGGAGCGACAGCGACGACCATCACGGAATGGACGAGCGCTGCACCTTCGCCTCCGTCCAAGAATCGATGGCGAGTGAACACCTGAAGTCTGAACCCGCGCTTCGACTCCGAGCTTTCGGCGCGCATCACGCCATCACTCACGAACACACTCAAGCCCGGCAGCATCGGCACGGTCGGGCGAGCCGTTGCGTCACCGCCGCTCGCGCAGCCAGCGGACCACGCGCGTCTGGAGCTCGTCCATCGGCGCGCCAAACTCGGATTGCAAAACGGCGGGCGAGGGCTGGCCCGCCCCGATGCGCTTCAGGACCTCCGCCACGGCGTCTGCATGTCCTTCGGCGATGAACGCCGCCAAGGCGTGCGCGCACACCATGTCCTCCATGCGCATCGCGCGCACCCGCAACGTGACGACCGTCTCGAGACGCACGAGCGGCTTCTCGCCCTGCAAGAGCTTGCACGCTTCGTCGAACCAGTTCGTGCCGGGAAGAGCGAGCTTCGTCGCCAGCGCCGCCTGCTCCTTGCCGAGCGATCCAAGCGTGAACCAAGTGCAGCGCGAGCCGCACAACTCGTGCGTCCAATACATCCCGAGTCCATCCGCGAGCCAGCCTTGCGCATCGCCCGAGGCGAACGTGCGGCCGAGGATGCGCGCAATCGCATGGCGCACGGCGGCGTCGAGACGCTTCGCCGGGTCGGGATCGCTCAACAGCACGTCGTCCGTCCCGTCCAACACGGCGTTCGCGCGCGACAGCATGAACGCGCGGCCTTCGACCGTGAACTCGGTGAGCTTGGCGACGAACGCGTCTTTGTCCTCCTGCGTCGCGAACACGTACACGCTGAACGGCTCGGCGAACTCGATGGGACAATCCAAGAGATCGTGCACGACCTGACCGGCTGCTTCGCATGCGCGCGCGATCTGGGTGCATTCGGCCTCCGACACGTTGCCGAGCACGCGCACGCCGCTCGTCGAGAGCGCGCATTTCCATTTGCGATTCGGGCCGTTGGGACCGGCCGTGTTCACCGTCGCTGCCGGGTTGGGTGCATTCGCGCGCGTGGACTTGACCAACGCTTGAATTCGCGCGCGCTGCTCCTTGCCCGCAGCGCTCTCCGGCGTCATCCATTTGCCGCCGGATTCCACGTCGCCGAACAAGCGATGCAACCGGGGATTGTCGGCGTCGATGCTCCCGACGTCGTCGAGCACGCGTTTTCTCAGCCCGGGCTCGGCATTCTCGATCGCCTCCAGGAGCGCGTCGCAATACGGTCGCAGCGACTCGCCGCGTTTGGCGGAGAGTTGTGCGAGCGCGCGGTCGTTGCGATTCTTCGCGGCGCGCGGTGCGGGCTCTTTCCACGAGCCGTCGGGATTGCGCGCGTAGCGCAGCCCCTTGCGCGCGTCGAGATTGTCGGGCTCCATCTCGATCACCTGGCGGTACAGATTGTCACGCTCGAGATAGAGCTCGTTCTCGGTGCACCACGCGGCGAGGTCGAGCAAGCCTCGGATGAAGAGGTCCCGATGCGCGGCACGCAACTCACTGAGCGCGTCCAAGCCGCCGAGTGCGATGGGCTCGACGGCACCGGCGATGGAGCGGAAGCTCGAAGTGAGCTCGCAGCTCTGACCATCCCCTCGCGCCGGACCGCTGATCGCGAGCGCGAGCGCGCAGGCGGCGAGCCGCGTTCTCTCGTGTGTCATCCCCCTCATCGGCGACGCTCGAACACGATACGCGGTCGACCGTTCCGGCGCGACCGTGAGATTGCTCGGCAACAAAGACGGCGGCGATGGAGAACTCAACGACGGTAGAGAACTCTCTTCGTCTCTCGTCGAACTGCAACTCGGCCTGAACCGCCCGAGCGACGACTTGTCATTGCACGTCGCGCGCCGGCAATGGGAACTCCCGCCGCAGACGCCGAGCTGTGTTACCGTGGACGCGGAATCCATCGAGGAGAGGCGCGCTTTGCGAGCAGCTCGCTTCTCGGGAAGCTCGATGGATGTCTCTCGGAGCCGGTGGTGCAAGCTGCCGGCTCCCCTTCTGATCGCGCACTCGGCACGCGCACGAAGGCAGTGCATGCACCCGCCGATCGCGAGCTTCGTCCTCGCGCTCGGCATCGTGATTCGGATGGGACGGCGCACTGCGATCGTCGGCCGACAGGTTGATTCACGATCCCGAGCCTCGCGTGCGTCCTCGCCGCCGCGCCGCCGCGCCGCCAGCGAAGAGCGACGCCGACACCGCTCCGCGTGGCCGCGGTCGCGGGCGATTCCAATTCCAGATGGGCTTTGCTTGGTCTCGCTCGTTCGAAGTGCGCGAGCTCACTCTCGGCGCTGCGAAGTCTAGAGACTCGTTCCGGCGACCATCGACGTGGCGTATCCGAGATCCGCGGCTGTCCGTCCGCTGCACGATGATGGGAGCTTTGTACAACTCCGATCGCGCGATCCGATCCAGCTCGGACCACTGCGGCGAATTGAGCGTGATCCGCGATGGACCTATGAGCTGCACCAGCCCGCCCCCGCGGTTGGACCCTCTTTCCGCGCCGTCACGCGGGCGAGTCGGACCAGCGCTCCACGGACAGGTGGTCCGCTGGTCCGGCGATCCGCCGTCGATCGAGAGCGCATCGCGCGACACCAAGCGCGTCCCGAACCGAGCGAGTCGAGCGTGGGTCGACGTGTCGCGCCACCTCTGGAGAGCGCGATGCACTCCACCCAAGTCCTGAGTTCATCGCGGCACGGATGCGCGAGTGCGCCACCAGGATCCACGCGCACGCGAGCACCAGAATCCCGAGCACGACTGCGAAGTCGAGCGCGCGCCAAGAAACCTCCGTTGGCATCCGGCTCCGGCTGTCGGCGATGGCCATCGCGGCCGCATTCGCCGACGAGCGGCCATGGAACGAGCGCGCGATTCTTACGTTCGTGGGACTACTCCGAGATCGCGTTTGGTCTACGACGATATCGACCGCCAAGAACTGGCATTGTCCAAGACAGAGCAAGGTTCGGACGTGGTCGATCGGACCAGCCAGCGACCAGCAGTCGATGGCTGGTCCGATGCATTTCGCGAAGACTCGACACGGCCGCGCGCCCGTGGTCATCCAGGGGGTCCAAGCAGAGCGACTCTCTCGAAATCCTTCGCGGGTCTTTCGACGACGCGCGTCGGATCGCGCGAAACCCGAGCCGCCATCGCCCTCGTTCGTGGGGACGACTCCGCCGCAGACGCGGCCTGTGCACGACCTCGCGCGGAATCCAATCCAGGCATGCAACGAGCCTCGGATCACCGTTTCCTGGAGATGCCGATCTCCTGATGTGCTTTCGGCCACCTGCGTGCCGTCGAGAGCGCGCTAGCGCGCAGTCATCGCCGACCCATTTGCGCCGGTCTGCGGCACCGACGGCAAACATTCGGCCCCTGCGAAGCTCCCCGGCGATCGACAGCTGCGCTGACTTGCGCGCCAGTGCATCACGACTGTCGACTCGAATACTGCTCCGGAGCGACTGGTCCAACGACAAAGTTGGCTCGAATCGGACCAATCACAGAATTGAGTATTGAACAATGCAGAGGGTTTGGGCCTAATCCTTCTGCTCGCGCCCCCCTGCCAGAGCAAGGATTCACCGATCATGACAATTCAGGCATCGACGCGCGTCCGACGCACGGACGAGCAGATGATTTCCGATCTCGAAGCAGAGATCCAACGACTGAAAACTAGGGCGGTGCAACGGCGGGTCACGCGATCCCCTGCGATCCGCCACACGACGCAAGCCGTC
>JADMIO011116469.1_pt1 | contig 36243 bp, 43 predicted proteins | sample 8958161 | NCBI WGS metagenome assembly JADMIO01 (sample SAMN16585339, study PRJNA669376) | soil metagenome | isolation source: Crop rotation soil | place: USA: Cullars Rotation, Alabama | collected 2011
GGGTGTAGAACCACCGCCACTTGCCGTCGGCGGCCGTGAGGTCCGGCACCTTGGCGCCGAGGATCCCCTTCACGCCCGGATTGCCGTTCGACACGTGGATCCCCGTGATCTCGTTGTCGTCCTCGTTCTTGCCGAAGCCCACAGGCGAGGCGCCGGCGTCGAGCGTCGCCGCTGCGTCCCGCCTTGCGCGAGCCAGCGGATGGGAACGGCATGGGCCTTCGAGTAGTCCTTCGACGCATCGAACACCCAGCCGGAGTCGAGGCCGCGCACGGCGTGTAGCCCGGCGCCCGCGTCCTCGACCGCACTGAACTGGTTCTTCGAGAGGAACGTGATGTTGTCGAGCCCCGTGTGTGCCTGGTTGCCCTTGAAGAAGACCGAGATGCGGCCGTGGTCGTCCGAGGGGCTGAGCTGCTTCAACAGGAACACACTGCCCCAGCCCCCGTTCGCGTTCTCCGGGCTGGTCGCATTCGTGTCACCGGTCTCCGTGAAATAGAACTCGCCGAAGTCGGTCCCCGGGCGGAAGACGCCGTTCTCGGGGCGCTTGAACGGCGTGCCGTTCGCCGCCTTCGCGAGCGTGTTCGCGACGAACGGCGCCGTGCCGTCGGTCGCGGTGTCGTGGATCGTGACCCAGTTGGTCTTGAACGAGTTGCCGTAGCTGTGCAGCGCAACCTGGTCGGCGTTGTTCAGCGCCGCCTGCGACGCAGCGGTGATCGGGTCGTTGTCCTTGTTCAGCACCTGCAGGACCTGCAGCCTCCCGTTCGCGAGGTCGCCCGGGGTCTTCGGGACGTACCGGTACAGGAAGCTGTTCGGAGCCTTCGCGGTGGTCCCGTTCTTGCCCGAGCCTCCGATGTCCTCGACGATCCAGATGTTGCCGTCGCCGTCGTCCTGGATGCCCTCGTAGCCGCCCCGGCCGAGCGAGCCCGAGAGATCGTCGACCGTGGTCGGGTAGTCGGCGCCCGAGGCATAGGTCGGCGCGGTCGCGCTCTCCGTGGTGTAGATCAGCTTTTTCGCCCACGGATCCCACGTGGATCCGTCGATCGGCTGGATCGCCTTGCCGTTCACGTCCTGGTAGGCGAGCAGGGTCACGCGGTGCGCGGCGTCGGCATCGAGGTTGATGCGCGTGATGTACGACTGCTTCACGCCGCCGACGGTTGCGCCGGCCTCATGTCCCTGGAAGAGGAAATGGGTGCCGTAGTCGTAGCTCGAGTCCGCGCCCTGCAGCCCGTCCTTGAAGACGAGGTACGTGTTCTTGTCGGGCTCGGTCTTCTGCGCCTCGGTCCCGGGCGAGGCTCCGGTCGGCACGAGATTCGGGACGTCGGTCTCGTACCCGTAGTAGGTGATGATGCCGGTCGGGTTCTCGAGCGCCGTCGAGCCCTGCGCGACGACGACCTGATGCACTTCCGGCGCGAGCTTGTCCGCGGGTGCGACTCCCGGGACGGACGTGTTGGCCGTCGTGACGCTCGTGAAATCGAGCGAGTCGCCCGGACCGGCGACGCCGATCGCGACGAACACGGCCGCGCCCACGAGCACGGACAGGACGAGCAATGGAAAACGCTTCAAGATCTCCCCCTCGGTTGGTTGGCAATGCCGAATCAACCGGAACCGCTCGCCGCCATGGGAAACGGTTCTGTGACGGGGAGGTTTCTACTTCGCTTCCGGCTCCAGCTTGTAGCCGACGCCGAAGCGCGTCTGGATGAAGGAGTGCCGTGACGCGTTGCGATCGATCTTCTGACGCAGCCGGCGAACGAACACGTCGACCGTGCGGTCGCGATGCGTCTCGCGCCTCCCCCACACCTTCTGCAGCAACTCGTCGCGCGTGACGACGCGGCCGCGGTCGAGGGCGAGCGTGTACAGGAGCTTGAACTCCGTCGGGGTCAGGTCGGCACTGCGACCGTCGACGAACGCCTGCACCTCGCGCGGGTCGATGCGAAGCTCCTCGATCTCGATCGGGTCTCCGCGCCGCTCCTCCGCCGGACGTACACCGCGCCGCGCCGCCGCGCCGACGCGGGCGACGAGCTCGCGCATCGAGAACGGCTTCACGAGATAGTCGTCGGCGCCGATCTCGAGCGCGTGCACGCGGTCGTGCTCCGTGCCCCGCGCCGAGACGACGACGATCGGCGTGCCGATTCCCTCCGCCCTCGCCGTCTCGATCAGCTTCCAGCCGTCGAGCTCCGGGAGCATCAGGTCGAGCACGCAAACATCCGGATTCTCGAACCGGAGACGCGCGAGCCCGAGCTCGCCTCGGCCGACGACGACCGGATCGAACCCTGCGGCGACGAGATGGCGGGCCATCCCGTCGGCGATCACACTGTCGTCCTCGACGATCAGGATCTTGGCCATGGCTCAACAGTAGAACGGCACGCGGTAGGTTCCGGGTGTCGGAATGGTGACACTCTGGTGAATCGTCACGAGGACGACACGCGGAATCGCGAGGATGGCGAGGGCATGGACGCTGCTCACGGCCGCTTCGACGAGCTCCGCACCGGCTTCACCGCTGCCGTCTCGCACGAGCTGCGGACGCCGCTCGCGCGGATCCTTGCGCTCCTCGACTCGGCCGACCTGCCCGGTGCGGACGTCGACGACCTGATCGCGCAGGCGCGCGTCGAGGTCGAGGACGCCGGTGCGCTGATCGACGAGATCCTCTTCCTCTCGGAGCTCGAGAGCGGCCGCGAGGTAGTTGCGCTCGGTCACACGACGGCCCTCCCCGTGCTGCAGGACGTGATCGCGGGCCTCGACGACAGCGCCGCGCGGGCCGGCGTCACACTGACCGCCGAAGGCGACTCCGAAGCGGATGTCCCGCTGCGGCCGCGGATGCTGCGGATCGTCGCGGAGAACCTCGCGGAGAACGCGATCCGCTACTCCGGGCACGGAGCGCACTTCACGTTTCACGTCGCGCGTGCCGGCGACTTCGTCGTCGTCACCGCCTCCGACGACGGCGCCGGTGTCTCAGCCTTGGCGCTCGATCGTCTGTTCGAACGCTTCTACCGTGCGGACGCGGCGCGCACGACACGCGGCACCGGTCTCGGGCTCGCGATCGTGAAGCACATCGTGGTCGCCGCAGGCGGGGACATCGACGCGGACGGAGGCCCCGGCCGGGGCCTCCGTATCCGCGCAACGTTTCCGGGCTAGTTGCCGGTCGCCTGGATCTGCTTGAGGGTCTTCTCGGCTGCGACCAGGACCTTCTTGTTGGTCGACAGCTTCGCGAAGGTGAGCTTCGCAGCGAACTGCGAGCCCTGACCCTGAGTCAGCGCCCAGAAGATCATCTTCCGCAGCTCGGCTGCGTGGGCGCTCTTCTTGTGGACGATGACGTACGTGTAGGTGCTGACCGGGTACGCGAGCGCCGCCGACTTCGGCGGGTTCACGATGTGCAGCTCGTTGTTCGCCGGCACCGTGTTGAACGCCGATGCCGCCGCCTCGATCCGGCGGAGGCTCGGGAAGAGAAACTTCCCAGCCGAGTTCCGCACCGCGGCGAACTTGATGTGGTTCTTGATCGCATAGGCGACGTCGACGTACCCGATCGCACCACTCGTGCGGGTGATCAGGCCGGCAACGCCCGATGAGCCCTTTGCGCCCTGGCCTGCAGGGAACGCCGGCTGTGTCGACGTGCCGATCTTGGTCTTCCACGTCGCGTTCACCGACGACAGGTAGTCGGTGAAGTTGTACGACGTGCCGGACCCGTCCGAGCGGAAGACCGGAGTGATCTTCAGGTCGGGCAGGTTGGCGCCCTTGTTGAGCGCCTTGATCGCAGGGTCACTCCAGTTCGAGATCGTCCCGAGGAAGATCTTCGAGATCGTTGCGCCGTCGAGGTTGAGGTGCGCCGGTGCGCCCGGCACGTTGTAGGCGACCGCAGTCGCCGACAGCGCCCACGGGATCTGGATGCAATCGGGGCACGCCGACTGCTGGGCCGGGTTCAGCGGCGCGTCGGACGCACCGAAGTCGACCTGATTCGCGGTGATCGCCGCGATGCCGGCACCCGATCCGACGCCGCTGTACTGCAGCGTGTAGCCGAACGCCTTCCCGATCGCCGGCGTCCACGCGGCGACGAGGGGCTGCACGAACGTGCTGCCGGCGCCGGTAATCGTCGTGTCAGTGCTCTTCGCACCGGCGGCCGCAACGGATGCGAGTGCGATCAGAGCAGCTGCGCTGAGGGCGAGCCCTCTTTTCATCGAGTTCCTCTCCTTGTCCCTGGGGGTGTCGTTGTTCCTGACGCCGCCATTCCAGCCCGGATGCAGGCGAATGTGGGCTGACGCGGTGTGACAGGCGGGTGACGAAGTGGTTACCGCTGCAAGCCGAGCTTGCGGCGCGACCGCTCGAGCAGCAGCCGAGCGGTGAGGCTCGTCACGAGCACGAACAGGATCAGGACGAACGCCGCGGCCCACGCCTGCTGGTGCAGCACCGGGTCGGCCGACTCGGAGTCGAGGTAGATCGTCAGCGGGATCGACTGGACCGAGTGTGTCGGGTTCCAGTCGACGATCTGGCCCGCGATCGCGCACGTGAACAGGAGCGGAGCCGTCTCGCCGGCCGCGCGCGCGACCGCGAGCGTGGTGCCGGTGAGGATCCCGCCGAACGAGGTCGGGAGGACGACCCGGATGACGGTCTGCCACTTCGAGACCCCGAGCGCGTAGCTCGCGTCGCGCAACTCGTTCGGCACGAGGCGCAGGACCTCCATCGTCGAACGCGCGACGAGCGGGAGCATGATCACCGACAGCGCGAACCCCCCGGCGACCGCACTCTGGTGATGGCCGATGCCGAGCACGGGCACCTTCGTCTTGACGGCGAGCGTGAACACGAAGATGCCGATCACGATCGACGGGAAGCCGTTCAGCACATCGAGCCAGAGCCGGATCTGCTGTCCCGCCCGGACCGGTGCGAACTCGCTGACGAAGATCGCAGTCAGCACGCCGGCCGGGAGAGCGATCAGCGTCGCGATGCCGACGAGCAGCAACGACCCTGCAAGTGCAGGCGCAATGCCGCCCTTCCCGCCGAAGAAGTCAGAGCTCGGTCCCTTGATGAAGAAGTCGAGGTTGATGGCGCCGATCCCGCGGCTGCCCACCGACCAGATGACGATCGCCAGCACAGCGATCGCCAGCACCGCCGCCAGGACCGCCGAGCCCTCGGCGACGCGATTGGCGAGCAGGCGCCGGCGACCGCGGCCGGTTGCCTTGAGCGAGATCGCAGCCGGGTCCATCAGCTGCCCCCTGTCCGCTGGAACTCGAACCGCTTGACGACACGCTGCGCCGCATAGTTGGTGAGGAACGTGATCACGAGCAGCACGAGCGCGAGATAGATCAGCGCCGCGATCTGCGTGTTCGTGATCGCACCCTGGTACTGGTTCGCGACGCGACTCGCGATCGTGTCACCGGGCGCGAACAGGGTGTGCTGCAGCGGGATGAAGTTCCCGATCACCTGCGTGACGGCAATCGCCTCGCCGAGCGCACGGCCGAGACCGAGAATGATCGCCGCGACGACGCCTCCGCGCACCGAGGGGACGACGACCGTCTTCACCATCTCCCAGCGGGTCGCACCGAGCCCGATCGAGCCCTCCTCGAGCTCCGTCGGGACGCCGATGAAGAGCTCGCGGCAGATCGACGACGTGATCGGGATGGTCATGATCGTCAGCACGATGATCGCCGTGAACACCGTGGACTCGGTGTGCGGGTCGCCGCCGAAGATCGGGATCCACCCGAGCACCGCGTGGATGCCCGGTGCGACGTGCTTGGCGTCGAACGGCGCCAGCACGTAGATGCCCCACAGGCCGATGACGACCGACGGGACGGCAGCGAGCATGTCGATCAACGTTCCGACCGGAGCCCGAACCGCCGGCGGCGCAAGCTCGCTGAGGAAGAGGCCGATCGCGATCGAGAGCGGCGCTGACAGGACCATCGCCCCGAACGACGTGACGACTGTCCCGATGATGAAGTCGCGCGCGCCGAACTTGTTCAGGTTCACGTTCCACTGGTTGTCCCAGAGGAAGCCGAGCTTGAAGAGCTTGATCGCCGGCCACGCCCCGTCCGCGACGCGCCAGATGATCGCGAAGACGATCAGCACGCCGAGGATCGCGGCGAGAGCGGTCAGCCCGTAGAGCAGGCCGTCGCCGATGCGGTCGCCGGCGCCGCGTGTGCGCGGGAGCGACGCTCCCGGGATCGATGCGGCTTCCACGCGCGGGAGCATTCCAGCGCGAGAGGTCCGGCGGAGGCCCGGTCACCACTTCGACACACGACATTCACAGGCCATGTACCCCCGGCGCCGAAGCCCGACGGGAGACTCCCGAGGTGACCACAATGGACTCCGTGCCCGACCAGCAGACTCCCTCGATCGAGGTCCCGCCGCCTCCCTCTGCCGCGAACGTGAGCCGCGACGTCGTCTTCGACATCCGCGGCCTCTCCGTCCACTACGGCAAGTCGCCGGCGGTGATGGGCGTCGACCTGCCGATTCACCGCAACGCGATCACCGCGCTGATCGGCCCTTCGGGCTGCGGCAAGTCGACCGTTCTCCGCTGCCTGAACCGGATGAACGACCTCGTACCGAGCGCCGTCGTGTCGGGTCAGGTGCATTTCCACGGCGTCGACCTGTACGGGCGCGACGTCGACCCGATCGAGGTGCGCCGCCGCATCGGCATGGTGTTCCAGCGGCCGAACCCCTTCCCGAAGTCGATCTACGACAACGTCGCCTACGGCCTGCGGATCCTCGGGATGAAGGACAACCTCGACGACCGCGTCGAACAAGCGTTGAAGGGCGCTGCGCTCTGGGACGAGGTGAAGAGCCGCTTGAAGAAGTCTGCGCTCGGCCTCTCCGGCGGGCAGCAGCAGCGCCTCTGCATCGCCCGTGCGATCGCGGTGCAGCCCGACGTGATCCTGCTCGACGAGCCGGCGTCAGCGCTCGACCCGATCTCGACGTCGGCGATCGAGGACCTCATGCACGAGCTGAAGCGCGAGTACACGCTCGTGATCGTCACGCACAACATGCAGCAGGCCGCGCGCGTCGCAGAGATGACCGCGTTCTTCAGCCTCGACGTGCACGAGGACGGATCGCGGAACGGGATTCTCGTCGAGTACGACGCGACCGAGAAGATCTTCACCCAGCCGTCCGACGAGCGGACCGAGGGGTACGTCACCGGGCGCTTCGGATGAGGATCTCGTTCACCGAGGAGCTCGCGCAGCTCGAGGCGGCGCTGCAGGAGGAGGGCGACCTCGTCCTCCGCGCGCTTCGGTCGTCGCTGAACGCGCTCGCGCGCGGCGACGAGGAGCTCGCAGACGAGGTGATCAGCTTCGACGACGAGGTCGACCGCCGCTACATCGCGATCGAGAACGGGGTTCAGTCGCTGCTCGCGCGCCAGACGCCCGTCGCGGCGGACCTGCGGCTCGTCCTCGCCGTGCTGCGGGTCAACCTCCACCTCGAGCGGATGGCGGACTACTGCGTCACGGTCGCCAAGCTGACGAAGCTGATGGGCGATCTGGGCGTGTCCGACGACGGCATCAACCGGTCGATCGAGGACATGGGCCAGCGGTGCGAGCAGATGATCCGCGTCGCGATGGACGCGTTCGCGTCGCGCGACGCCGACAAGGCGGAGACGCTCGTCGAGCTCGACGAGCTGATCGACCGAGCGAACCGCAATGCAACCGAGGACGTGCTCTCGCTCGGCGACTCGCCGGCAGAGCGCGAATACGGCCTGCGCATGCTCGTCATCTCGCGCTGTGTCGAGCGGATCGGCGACCACGCCGTCGACATCGGCGAGCAGGTCGCGTATCTCGTGACCGGCGAGTTTCGCGAGTTCAGCGACGCGTCGCACCCGACCGCCTGACGTCTTCTACGCTCCGCTCGATGACCGAGCCCGGAGTCGAGGATGCGACCCGCCGCACGAGGCTTGCGAACGAGCGCACGTACCTCGCCTGGTGGCGCACCGGGCTGACCTCGCTCGCGGTCTGCGTCGGCATCGGACGGCTCGTGCCGTCCGTGTCGAACGCCACGCACTGGCCGTACGAGGCGCTCGGCGTCGGCTACGGCTTGCTCGGGATCACGTTCATCGCCGCGGGGTACTTGCGCACGCGTGAGGTCGAGCGCGCGCTCGACCGCGGGGACTTCGCCCCGCTCGCCGACCGTGTCACGGCGGCGCTTACGGCGGCCGGCGTCCTGCTCGGCATCGCAACCGTCGCGGTGCTCCTGATCTGGCGGTAGGAGGGCTAGGCCGCCGCGCGCAGCTCGTCCTCGAGCCGCACGAGATACGCCGGGCGCGGCGACCGCAGGTACGCGACCACCGACGGCTCGTCCTTGGCGCAGGGCAGCATCGTCTTCCAGGTGGCGAGATGCTCGAGCCGATGGAAGTCGCCGCTCGCAACCGTCGCATGACCGGCGGCCGCAACCCACGAGAAGATCGTGTGCCGGTTGAACAGCTCGTAGCGGTCGACGAGCTCTGCCAGGTCCGGCTGCGCTCCGAACGCCGCGGTGGCGCGCGTCGCCCCGACGAGCTGCTCCGGCGAATACGGGTGGGCGGCGACGAGCGCCGCCCCGTTCGCGCGCGCTTGCGCGAGCGCGAGATCGAGCCCGGCCGAGACATCGACGTACGACCGCAGCCCGATCGCGACGGCATGTCCCGCGCGGAGAGGGTTCGGGTCGTCATACGTGAGCTCGAGGCCGGGGATCACAAGCAGGTCGTACAGCTCGCGTGCGCGCAGCGCCTCCGCGCGCACGGCGCGCAGGTACGCGTCGTAGTTGCCGGCGTGGATCTCGCGCTGCAGGCGCGGGGCGTGATCGGTGACGGCGAGGACGTCGAAGCCGCGGCGGCCGTGCAGGTCGCAAAGCTCTCTCAGGCTGAGCGCGCCGTCACTCCACGTCGAGTGCGCGTGGAGCTCGCAGAGCAGCGGGCTGGGCTTCGACTGCATCCACCCACATAGTTCCTGCTCGCGGGCGGATTTCAGCGTCTCGTATCCGAATCCTCACGCGTTCTTCACGAGGACGTTTCCGACCCGCGACGCAGCGGTCTCGCACGCGTCGATCGCGTCTTCGAGCGCCTCGTAGATGTCCTTCCAGCGGATGACGATCACCGGATCGATTCGATCGTCCTTGAAGAGGCTCGCTCGCGCCGCCCGCGCAACGTCGTCGGCCTCGTCCTCGATCTCCTTGATCACGCGGATCCGGTCGGACGAGCCGTGCAGGCCGCGAAGCTCACCGACGAGCTCCGCCAGCTCGTTCGCCGCGCGGACGAGCAGCGCGCACAGCTCGAACGACTGCTTCGTCGGGTTCTGGACGCCGTAAAGCCCGAGCAGCTCGGCCGCGTTCTCCGCCTCGTCCGCGACGTCGTCGATCGCGAACGCGAGCGTGACGATGTCGTCGCGGTCGTACGGAGTGACGAACATGCTGTTCGTCAACGAGAGCAGCGAGGAGACGACCTCGTCGGCCTCGTGCTCGAGCTGCTTCACCTCCTCCTGCGACGGCCCCGAAGGCCACTCCACGAAGCGCCGCTCGACGAGCCGCGTCACTGCCGCCGCGCGCTCGCCCGCTTCGGCGAGCAGCTTGTGGATCTCGCCGCCGGACGGGCCGACACCGAGCAGCTTCATCAGAAGATCCCTTCGACCACGAACCACATCCCGGCTGCCACGACGGCGGCCGCGGGCAACGTCAGAACCCACGCGAAGACGATGTTCCCGGCGACGCCCCACCGCACCGCGGAGAGCCGCTTCGTCGCCCCGGCGCCCATCACCGCGCCCGACACGACATGCGTCGTCGACAGCGGATAGCCGTACTTCGTCGAGGCGTAGATCACGGCGCCGGCGCTCGCCTGTGCGGCGAAGCCCGACGGCGGCTCCATCTGGTAGACGCGCTGGCCCAGCGTCTTCATGATCCGCCACCCGCCCGAGTACGTGCCGGCCGCGATCGCGAGCCCCGCCGCGACGATCACCCACTTGTCGATCACGAGATCGTCCGGATGCCCGCCGTGGATGGCGAGCGCTGCGGCGATGACGCCCATCGTCTTCTGTGCGTCGTTCGCGCCGTGCGTGAACGCCACCCATGTCCCGGTCACGAGCTGGCCGAGCCGGAACGACCGGTTCGCGAGACCCGGCGTCATCCACTGGAACGCCCAGTAGATCCCGAGCAGGAGCAGGAACGCCGAGCCAAAGGCGAGCGTCGGCGCCCACAGCGCCGGGATCGCGACCTTGTGGGCGACGCCGTGCCAGAGCACTCCCTTCTCGCCGGCCTGGGCGAGCGCCGCGCCGACGAGACCGCCGATCAGCGCATGCGACGACGACGACGGCAGACCGAGCCACCACGTGATCAGGTTCCAGGTGATCGCGCCGAGCAGCGCCGCGAGCAGCGTCTGATTCGTGATGTGCCCGAGATCGATGATCCCCTTGCCGACAGTCTTCGCGACCGCGGTCGTCACGAACGCGCCGGCGAGATTCGCGAGCGCGGCGATCAGGACCGCGAGCCGCGGCGACAGCGCACGTGTGGACACCGACGTGGCGACGGCGTTCGCCGTGTCGTGGAACCCGTTCGTGAAGTCGAACGCGAGCGCGACGACGATGACGACGACGAGAAGAATCACCGGTTCTTGACGAGGATCGCCTCGAGGACGTCGGCCGCCGTCTCGCAGGCGTCGACCGCCTCTTCGAGCTGCTCGTGGATGTCCTTCCAGCGGATGATCGTCAGCGGGTCGGCGCCGGTGCGGAAGAGCTCGGCGATCGCCTCACGGTTCAACCGGTCGCCTTCGTCCTCCAGCTCGCGGACCGCAACCAGCTGCTTCTGTGAGTCGCGGAACCCCTCGAGCAGGCCGACTGCCTCGTGCAACCGCGCGGCAGCCCGGTGGACGACCTCAGCCTGTTCCTGCGCGCGGCGCGGCACCTCTCGCACCTCGTAGGCGTCGATGTTGTCCGCCGCCTCGTCGATGTAGTCGCAGATGTCGTCGATCGCGGACGCGAGCCGGTACATGTCGTCGCGGTCGAGCGGAGTGACGAACGTCCGGTTCAGCAGGTTGATCACCTCTCGCGTCAGGCGGTCGCCCTCGTTCTCGAGCTCGCGGATGTCGCGCAGCCGCTCGCGGCTCGTCGGCCATTCGGCCAGCAAGTCGACGAGTGCGCGCGCCATCTCCCGGGCATTCGCCGACGCCGCCGTGAACAGATCGAAGAACTCGCGCTTCTGCGGCGTCAGGCGGAGAGGCATCGCGGCGTTCTACCAGACCGGTTCACCAGATCGTCACACTTCGCCGCTCAGGCGACGAAGTAGATCGTGCAGGCGAGCCCGGCGGCCCCGCAGTACACCGCGAACGGCATCAAGGTGTTCGTCTCGAAGAACCGCATCAAGAACCGGACGGCGAGCCAGGCCGTCACGGCGGAGCACAACGCGCCGACGAGCGCCTGGCCCCGCACGCCGTCGCCGGCGTGCCCGAAGAGCTCGGGCAGCTTGAGCAGGGCCGCGGCACCGATGATCGGCGTCGCGAGAAGAAAGGCGAACCGGGCGGCATCCTTGTTCGACAGGCCTGCCAGCAGCCCGCCGCCCATCGTCGCGCCCGAACGCGAGAAGCCCGGTATGAGCGCGAGCGCCTGCGCGGCCCCCACCCCGAACGCGCCGCCCCACGTCATCTGCCGCGCGATCCGTGAGTCGTCGTCCGCGTCGACCTGAACCGCGCGGCGACGAAGCTGCTCCGCGCCGAAGAGGAGGACGCCGTTGCACATCAGGAAGATCGCCGCCGAGGTCGGCGAGGCGAACACCTTGCGAAGGGCGTGCTCGAGCGTCAGCCCGAGGATGCCCGCCGGGATCGTCCCGACGACGAGCAGCCAGCCGAGCTTCGCGTCCGTGTCATCGGGGTCGATGCCGCGGTCGCGAAGCGACCGGCCGAGCCCCTTCAGGATCCTCACCCAGTCACGCCAGAAGAAGCCGAGCAGCACGATCGCGGTCGCCAGGTGCGTCGCGACGAGGAACGTCAAGAAGTAGGGATCGTTCTGGTGGATGTTCCACCCGAGGAGCTTCGGGAGGATCACGCTGTGGCCGAGGCTCGAGATCGGGAACAGCTCGGAGAAGCCCTGAAGAAGGCCGAGGACGATCGCCTGCCCGTAGGAGATCAGTGAGGCAGCGATCACGAGGCCGAAGCGCGCTTCGGTCCCGTCCGGAACCACGCGAACACGAGGCACGCCGCGCCGACGAGGAACGCCGCGATCCCATGCTTGACGTGGTGGTGGCCGGATCCGGCCTCGTGCCCCGGGAAGAAGCCGGGCAGGGACTTCGCGGGCTCGACCCAGTACACCACCGCGACTACGATCAGGAGTATCCCCAGGGAGATGGCGAGCGTTGTCAGCAGACGGTCGTTGCGCACGCGCGGCAGGATACGCATCCGGAGGGTCACTTGCTTGAGGTCACCAAACCGCAACCCATCGTTCACCAGGTTTCTGGGACGCTGTGACCCCCCGTGACTGCGACGAAGCACCCTGTGGCCGCGGTCCCGGCCGCCCCGCCCTTCCTGAACCGCGAGCTCTCCCAGCTCGATCTCGTCCGGCGGGTCCTCGACCTCGCGGCTGATCCCGCCGAGCCGCTGCTCGAGCGCGTCAAGTTCTGCGGCATCGTCTCGTCGATCCTCGACGAGTTCTTCATGGTCAGGGTCGCTGGCCTGCAGGATCAGGTCATCTCGGGAGCGGCGGTGCGGACCCCGGACGGCCGCACCCCGCAGCAGACGCTGGTCGAGGTTCGGGAGCGCGTGCTCGCGGTCACGGCGGCGCAGACCCGACTCTGGCACGAGGTCCTCTGCCCCGCGCTCGCAGCCGAAGGGATCGTGCTCGGCACGATCGACGACGCGACCGAGGACGAGCTCACCGAGTTGAAGCGCGTGTTCCTTCGCCAGATCTTCCCGGTCCTGACTCCGCTCGCCGTCGGCCCCGGCCAGCCGTTCCCGTACATCTCCGGCCTCTCGCTCAGCCTCGGCCTGCTCGTCCGCGATCCGGAGGCCGGCGAAGAGCGCTTCGCGCGCGTCAAGGTGCCGGAGGGCCTCGACCGCTTCGTCGAGATCGGGACGCGCGGGCTGAGGATCCCGCTCGAGAACGTGATCGCCCACTTCCTCGACCACCTCTTCCCGGAGATGGACATCGCCGAGCGGGTCGCGTTCAGGCTCACGCGCGACGGCGAAACGGAGATCTCCGACGACGCCGACGACCTGCTCGAGGCAGTCGAGTCGGAAGTGCGCAGGCGACGGTTCGGCTCCGTGGTGCGCGTCGAGGTGTCGTCGTCCGTGTCGCGGACGATGCTCGCGCGGCTCCAGGAGCGCCTGGGCGTCTCGATCGAGCAGGTCTACCCGGTGCGGGGGATCCTCGACCTCGCCGACGTCTCTCAGATTCACGCACTCGATCGTCCCGACCTGAAGTACGAGCCGTGGCTCCCGTACACGCAGCGCCGCCTCGTGCATGGGAGCGACGACGAGCTGTTCGACGAGATCGCGCGCCGCGACATCGTCGTGCAGCACCCGTACGACTCGTTCTCGACGAGCGTCGAGGCATTCATCCAGGCCGCCGCGCGCGACCCGAACGTCGTCACGCTCAAGACGACGGTGTACCGGACGAGTCGCGACTCCGCGATCGCACCCGCGCTGATCAAGGCGTCGGAGAACGGCAAGCAGGCAGTGTGCGTCGTCGAGCTCAAGGCGCGGTTCGACGAGCAGCGCAACATCGAGTGGGCTCGCTCACTCGAGCAGGCGGGCGTCCACGTCGTCTACGGCTTCCCCGACATGAAGATCCACGCGAAGACGACCCTCGTCGTCCGCCGTGAAGGGAACGACCTCCGCCGATACGTCCACGTCGGCACCGGCAACTACCACGCGAGCACCGCGCGCACGTACGAAGACGTCGGCGTGTTCACGTCCGACCCCGACATCGCAGCGGACATCGCCGACCTCTTCAACTTCGTCACCGGGTTCGGCCGGCCGCAGCGCTTCCGCAAGCTGCTCGTTGCGCCGTTCAATCTCCGCAAGCGGCTCGTCGAGCTGATTCGCGAGGTCGCAGCAGCGGCCGAGGAGGGAAAGCCCGCCCGCATCCGGCTCAAGTGCAACAGCCTCACCCATCCCGAGGTGATCGAGGAGCTCTACCGCGCCTCGCAGGCGGGCGCCCAGATCGACATCGTCGTGCGCGCTTCGTGCACGCTCGTCCCCGGTGTCGAAGGGCTGAGCGAGAACATCCATGTTCGCTCGATCCTCGGCCGGTTCCTCGAGCACAGCCGCCTCTACTGCTTCGAGGCGGGCGACGAGAAGACATATCTGCTCGGGAGCGCCGACCTGATGCCGCGCAATCTCGAGCATCGGATCGAGGTCGTGATGCCGATCGAGGACGGTCACGTCCGCAGTGAGATCGATTCGATCATGAAGACGCTGCTCGCAGACAACTCCCAGGCCTGGGAGCTTCGGGCCGACGGGACGTGGCACCGTGTCACCCCGAAGAAGTCGGAGCGGCGCCGTCCGACGCAAGCGATGTTCATGCGCCGCCGCGAGCGCGCGCGACGCCTGGCCAGGGCGCACTAGGTCTGCCGTCGTGTGGGGTCGTCACCATGTCAACGTGCCCGTCGGGGTCGTCGACGTCGGATCGAACACCGTTCGGCTGGTCGTGTCCGAGAACGGCCGCACGGTCCTCTCGGAGCGGGCGATGCTCCGCCTGGGCGCGGACATCGAGCGCCACGGCGCGATCCCGGACGAGAAGCTGGTGCAGACGGCCTCGGTGGTGGCGGGCCTCGTCGCCGACGCGCGCGCCGCGGGCGTCGAGGCGATCGAGATCCTGATCGCCAGTCCCGGCCGCCAGGCGGCCAACGGCGCCGAGCTGGCCGACCGGCTGCAGCGCGCAGCGGCGTGCCCGGCGCGGATCCTGAGCTCCGTCGAGGAAGGCCAGCTCGCCTTCGTCGGGGCACTCTCGGTCGGGCGTGTCACAGGCTGGCGGGAGGTCGCGGTCGTGGATGTCGGCGGCGGGTCGGCGCAGGTCGTCGTCGGCTCGCGCAGGGCGGGGCCGACGTGGACGCGCTCGATCGACCTCGGGTCACAGCGGCTGACGAGCCGCCTCCTGCTGGAGGATCCGCCCGGCGTCGAGGCGATGCAGCGCGCCCGCGACGAGGTCGAGCGCTACCTCGAGGGGTTCGACCCGCCGTCCCCGCACGCGACGCTCGCGGTCGGCGGCAGCGCGCGTGCACTCAAGCGGCTCGTCGGTGGACGGATCGGTGCGGCCGAGCTGGAGGACGCGATCGAACAGCTCGCGACGACTCCGACCGCGGTGCTTGCGGAGCGCTACGGCATCGGCGAGGAGCGGGCCCGAACGCTTCCGGCAGGAGCAGTGATCTTCGCCGCCCTCCAGCAGTGCCTCGGGACGCCGCTGAAGGTCCAGCGTGGCGGCATGCGCGAGGGTGCGCTCCTCACGCTCGCCGCCGAGCACGCGGTCGCCGCTTAGGAACCCTCTTCTACGCCTCCTCGACGATCCGAAGCCGGTCGTCGAGCACGAACGCCGCGCCCTTGCGCCACTTGCGCGGCTTCGGGAGCGCCTGCTCGAGCCCGCCGTGGCCGCAGACGACGAGGTCCTTGCCCGCGAGCTCGGCGAGCACAGCGCCGCCCTCCTCCCCCTGCCGCTCCTCGCCGAGCTCGTCGAGCGTCACGACCGGCAGGTCTCGGGCGGCCGCGAGCGGCTGCACGGTCTGGATGCAGCGAATCCACGGGCTGGTGTAGATCGCGTCGATCCGGAACGGGGCAAGACGCTCCACGAGCTCGAGCGCCTGCCGGCGGCCGCGCTTGTCCAGCGGCCGGTCGCGGTCGTCGCCCGTCCACGCGCGCCGGTCCCCCGCCGACGCGTGACGGACGAGGATCGGCGGCACTAGGAGAACGCCTTTCGGCCCTTGCGGAGGGCGTCCTTCAGGACGGCCGGGTACCGCTTCCGCATCTCAACCTTGCGGAGCCGCTCGAGCTCGATCAGGCGGCCGGCGGCGACGGCAGTCTCAGGCCGCGCGACCCGGCGCAGCCGCTCCTCCGCGACGACGGCATCCTGGTGCTCGCCGATCACGTCCTGCAGCTTCTTGAACGCGTTGACCGTGCGCGCAGCTTTCTTGCCGCCGCCGAGCGCGGCGAGCTCCGCCGCGTAGCGGGCTCGCTTCGCCCGGATGCGCAGCTCGTGCAGTTCTGCGTCTTCCGGGTCCGCGGGCAGCGCCTTCGCGGCGCGGCGAAGCTTGGCCAGCGCGTGTGCAGCGAGCTCGTCCGCGTCGGTCGTCTCGTCGAACGGGCCGAGGTCGTCGATCGCGGCACGGAGCGCATCGAGCAGGGCGGTGTAGCGCGGCGTCTCCATCGCGTTCAGCAGCACGCTGCGCTGCATCGCCCGTTCGGCTGCGAGAGCCGCGAGCAGCGCCTCGCCCTGCGTGCGATCGGCGTCGAGCTTCGCAACCTCTGGCTCGAGATGCTCGATCAGGACGTCGAGATCGCGCACGGCGCCGAGGAGGCCGGCGAGCAGCTTGAGCTCTTCGCTGAGCGCGGCCAGCCGGTCGCCGAGCAGCGGCTTGATCGCGCGAATCAGCGCCCGCGTACGTCGCGTCGCCACCCGCAGCTGGTGCAGGTCTTCGGGATCGCCCCCGAACCGCACGCCTGGATCGTGGGCCTCCAGCTCCGCGAGCTGATCCTCGAACGCATGCCGAAGCTTCTCGTGCAGCGGCGCGTCGCGACCCGGCGCAGACGGTGTCGGCAGGTCGAGCACGCGCATGAGCTTCGGCGCACCCGAGCTCTCCTGCGCCCCGGCGTCTCGGAGCACCTGGCCGAGACGCTGCAGGTCGGGCTCGGCGCCGTCCCCGACGAGCTCGACCTCGAGCTCGGTGAAGCCTGCGACGTCGCGCTCGGCGTAGAGGATCGTCACCTCGTCGACCGTCACGTCGGCGACCTCGCGCCCGTCGTCCTCGACGCGGACACCCGAGCGATGGGTCCGGAGCGTCGCCACCGGCTCGAGCCTGCCGTGCCGCATGTGCGCGACGAGCAGCCGCGCCAGCTCCGGCGGCGGGCCGCTCGGCCCGCCCGGCTCTTCGAGCTCGAAGCGCTCGCTCGTCGCACCTCCGCGTGGGAGCTTGAGCTGCCACAGCGACGTGCCGTTCTCGACCCGGCGGCGCAGGGTGATCCCGGCCCGCCCGAGCGAGCGGGCAGGCGTGTCGTGGTAGGTCGAGGTGAAGGTTCGCTCAGGGAGCGCCGTGCCCGGGAGCCTCGGCATGGCAAAGGCGCCGTTCACGTCCAGCTTCAACTCCCGTTCGAGCGTCTCGCGCACCTACGAATGGTAGGCGGTCCGGCCGTACACATGTGTGACGGTCCTCAGGAGATGACGAGGCCCTCGACGCCGGGCTCGGCCTGGGGAAGCTGCGGATCGAGCCGTTCGAGCGCGTCGACGAGGATCTCCGCGACGCAGAGGTTTCGCGACCAGTTGTGGTCGGCCGGAACCACGTACCACGGCGCATGCTCGGTGGAGGTCTCGCGGATCGCGTCCTCGTACGCGCGCTGGAAGTCGTCCCATCTCGCGCGGTCGTCGAGATCGCCGAGCCGGAACTTCCACCGCTTCTCGGGATTGTCGACCCGATCCTGGAGACGCCTGCGCTGCTCGTCCCGCGACTCGTGCAGGAAGACCTTCACCACCGTCGTTCCCTCGTCGGTGAGCAGCCGCTCGAACGCGACGATGTGGGCGTAGCGCTTCGACCACACCTCCTTGCCGGCGAGCTGGCGCACCCGCACCGCGACGATGTCCTCGTAGTGCGAGCGGTTGAAGATCCCGATCTCGCCGCGCGCCGGGCAACGCGCGTGCACGCGCCAGAGGAAGTCATGTGCCAGCTCGTCGGGGGTCGGCGCCTTGAACGCCTCGATGCGGCAGCCCTGCGGATTCACGCCGGTCAAGACGGTGCGGATCACCCCGTCCTTGCCCGACGCGTCCATTCCCTGCAGGACGAGGAGCACGGCGCGCCGCCCTTCGGCGTACAGCCGGTTGTGCAGGAGCGAGAGGCGCTCGACGAGCTTGCCGAGGCGTTCGAGGCCGTCCGCCTTCGACTCCGCTCCGAGGCGGGCGCCGGGATCGCGATGATCGAGCCCTGGCGCGGAGCCGGGAGCGACACGGAGCTCGTCGAGGACTTTCACAGGGTCGAGTATGCAGTTGCCGCTGTAACCACATCGTCACCAGCCGATGGGTTTGAATATCGGCGGTTACCGACCTGGGCAGAGGGAAAGGGCAGATATGGCACACAAGCACGTCGACTTGACCGTCGCTGCACGTGCGGCCTTCCGCGAGAAGCTGCGCCGCAAGCGCCGCGCGACCGACGATCGTCGCGCACTCCCCTCGCGGCATCACTCGAGCGAGCGCGCGGTCACCGAGCACGCCTGACTCGGGCGCACGAGCCGACCCGGCGGCCCATCCCCATCGGCCTCCGGGTCGGCGCGCTCATTCCCCCAGGCAACCCCGCCGGGCCCACCTCTGCAGGGCGCGGCGCCGTGCCGTGATCGAACCTAGGCGGGGGCGCGGTTACGAGGCGGAAACAGTCCGGCAGCGGCCTGGCCGCGAGCCCTTCCGTTTCGCGGCCTGTGCCCTGAACATTCCCGCAAATGAGCACCTTTGCCGTCGTCGCCCACCGCGTCACGCCCACGAACACCCGACTCGGCGCGGTCGTCTCGCCTGCGCAGGCGATCACACGCCTCCGCCCGGGCGATCTCGCGCTCGGACGCCTCGACGTCCTGCCGAGCCTCGACGGCGTCGAGCCGGGCCTCTGGGCGCTCGAGCGCCTCGCCGCGTCCGGCGTCACCGTCCTGAACGGCAGGCGCACACTCGTCGCCTCGCACGACAAGCTCGCCACCGCGTCGGCGTTGTTCGACGCGCGCGTGCCGCACCCGCGTACCGTGCACGTCGCCTCGTGGAAACCACTCCCCGAGCTCGAGCCGCCGATCGTCTTCAAGCCGCGCTTCGGCTCCTGGGGTGAGGACGTGACGCGCTGCGACGACGAGGAGGCGATCGAGCGGACGCTGGTCGAGCTCCACGAGAAGCCGTGGTTCCACGCAACCGGCGCGATCGCACAGAAGCTCGTCGCACCACGCGGCTACGACCTGCGGCTCGTCGTCGCGGGCGGCCGCGTCGTCGGTGCGGTGCGCCGAGTCGCCGCCCCCGGTGAATGGCGGACGAACGTGGCGCTCGGTGCGCGGCGCGAGCCGGTCGTGCCGCCGCCCGACGCCTGCGAGGTCGCGTTGCGCGCAGCTCGCGCGGTCGACGGCGCGCTGGTCGGGATCGACCTCCTGCCGGCGGACCTCGGCACGTGGGTCGTGCTCGAGATCAACGGCGCGGTCGACTTCAACCCGACGTACACGCTCGGCGACGACGTCTTCCTCGACGCGGTGTCAGCGCTACGAGGAGTAGTCGTAGAACCCGCGACCGCTCTTGCGGCCGAGCCGGCCGGCCTGGACGTACTGGCGCAGTAGCGGGCACGGCGCGTACTTCGGGTTGCCGAGCCCGCGGTGCAGGACCTCCATGATCGCCACGCACGTGTCGAGCCCGATCAGGTCGGCGAGCGCAAGCGGTCCCAGCGGATGCGCGAACCCGAGCTTCGCGATCGTGTCGATCGCCTCCGGCTCGGCGACGCCCTCCATCAGCGCGTAGGCGGCCTCGTTGATGAACGGCATCAGGATGCGGTTCGAGACGAAGCCGGGGAAGTCGCGCGCCTCGGCCGGCTCCTTGCCCAGGTCGCGCGCCAGCTCAACGATCGCCGCGGCCGTCTCGTCGGAGGTCTGCACCGCACGGATCACCTCGACGAGCTTCAGCATCGGCACCGGGTTGAAGAAGTGCATGCCGATCACCTTGTCCGGTCGCGTCGTGACCGCCGCGAGCGTCGTGATCGGGATCGAGCTCGTGTTGGATGCGAGCACCGCCTCCGGCGGCAGCGCCTCGTCGGCACGGCGGAACAGGTCCTCCTTCGCCGCGGCGTCTTCGCTGATCGCCTCGATCATCAGGTCGGCGGGAACGAGCTGATCCGTCGGCGAAACGCGGCCGAGCGTGTCGTCAGGGTCGGCGCCGCCCTTCTCCGCGAGGCGCTCGAGGCTTCGCCGCATCGTCCCGAGCCCGCGCTCGACGGCGCCCGGAAAGGGGTCGTGGAGAGAGACACGGCGGCCGGAGCCGGCGACGACCTGGGCGATGCCGCCGCCCATCTGCCCGGCGCCGACGACGAGAACGTGTTCGAACTTCACGGCGCGTGAGCCTACCCTTCGCCTGTGCACATTCGTCCCGCTTCTCCGAACGACGCGCTCGCGATCGAGACGATCCGGGTGCGCGGCTGGCGGACCGCATACCGCCATGTGTTCCCGGCCGGTGACCTGGACGCGCTGCCGATCGACCCGGAGCGTTGGCGCTCCCGGATCCTCGTCCCACCGCCCGGCTGGACGACGTTCGTGTGCGAGTCCGACGGGAGCGTCGTCGGCTTCGCGTCGACGGGACCGAGCCGGGACGAGGACGAGCTCGGCGAGCTCTACGCCATCTACGTCGACCCCGACGCGTGGTCGACGGGCGCCGGCCGTGCGCTGATGGCGGCGGCCGAGGACACGCTCGCCCACGACTACGGCGCCGCCCTGCTGTGGGTGCTCGAGGACAACCCGCGCGCACGCGGCTTCTACGAGCGCGCGGGCTGGGCGCCCGACGGCGTCCACAAGTCGGAGGAGCGTTTCGGCGTGCGCGCGTCGGAGGTGCGCTACCGCAAGGACTTCGCGTGATCGTCCGTCCCGCCGTGCGTGCCGACGCCGACGCGATGGCGCACACGCACTGGCTGTCGGCCAACACAGCGTACGGTCGCGACGATCCGCTGGAGCGGCGGCTCGCCGCTGCCCGGAGCATCTTCGGCGAGGACGAGACGCGCCCGTTCCTCGCCGAGGACGACGACGGCAACGTCATCGGCGTCCTGACCGTCGGCGATGACGAGCTGTACGCGATCTACGTCCATCCCGATCACTGGGGCACCGGCGTCGGCCAGGCGTTGCTCGACCGTGCCGAGGCCGAGCTGACCAAGACGTGCGCCGTCGCATCGCTCACGTGCATGGCCGGGAACGCGCGCGCACGGCGGTTCTACGAGCGCAACGGCTGGCTGCCGGGTGAGACGCTCGTCGAGCCGCATTTCGGCGGCGAGCCGACCGAGGTCTGCCGCTACCACAAGGCCTTGCGCACGTAGGCTTCGCTCATGATCGGATGGATCCTGATCGCAATCGGGTACGTGTTGCTGATCGGCGGGTTCCGGCTGATCGGCGGCGTGACGTCGGCGATGGAAGCGCTGCGCAGCTGGGGCGGCTCGAGCGCGGGACGTCAGCCGAGCGTCTCGAGCAGCTGACGCTCCCACTCGTACGAGAGCAGCCCGCGGGCCTCGTCCGGCGTCACCCACCGCACGGCGTCGACCTCGTTCGACGGGTGCGCCTCATCGTCCGTCGACATGGCCCACCACCGCACCTCCTTGGGCTTCCCGTCCACGGTGTAGCTGGTCGACCCGAGGAACGAGCCGAGCTCGCCGTGCACGCCCGTCTCCTCCCAGACCTCGCGCACCGCGGCGGCCTCCCAGGTCTCCCCCGGCTCGAGCTTTCCTTTCGGCAGTGACCAGTCGTCGTAGCGCTCGCGGTGCACGACGAGCACGCGCCCGTCACGCACGACGACACCTCCGGCCGCGCGGATCACACGTCGATGAGGAGCGCGTCGCCCTGGCCGCCGCCGGAGCAGATCGCCGCGAGACCGAGCCCGCCGCCGTTCCGGCGCAGCTCGTGCACCATCGTCCCGACGATGCGCCCGCCGGACGCGCCGATCGGATGTCCGAGTGCGATCGCGCCGCCGTTCACGTTGACGTTTGCCTCGTCCGCGCCAAGTAGCTTGGTCGAGTTCGACGCGACGGACGCGAACGCCTCGTTGATCTCCACTCGCTTCACGTCGTCGATCGTCTTACCGGCCCGGTCGAGCGCGATGCGACCCGCGTTCGCCGGCGTGCGCACGAGATAGGCGAAGTCGTCGGCGACGTAGCCCTGGGACAGGATCGTCGCGAGTGGCTCGAGGCCGCGCGTCGCGGCCCACTCCTCCGAGCACACGATCACGCAGCTCGCGCCGTCGTTCACGCCCGGTGCGTTGCCGGCAGTGGTCGTTCCCTCGGGATCGAACACCGGCTTGAGACCGGCGAGCGTCTCGACCGTCGTGCCGCGCCTGATCGCCTCGTCCGCCGTCACGTCGCCGACGGGAACGATCTCGTCGTCGAACCGTCCTTCGTCCTGCGCGTCGGCGGCGCGCTGCTGCGAACGGGCGGCCCACTCGTCCTGCAGCTCGCGCGAGATGCCGAGCTCACGCGCGACCTTGGAGTTCTGTTGAACCATGTGCAGGCCGTCGAACGTCGACCTCAGCCCGTCCCAGATCATCGAGTCGATCAGCTCGCCGTCGCCGAGGCGATAGCCGAACCGCGCCTTCTTGAGGACGTACGGCGCGTTCGACATCGACTCCATGCCGCCGGTCACGACGACGTCGACGTCGGCGGCACGGATCATCGAATCGGCGATCTCGATCGCGCGAATCGACGACGCGCACACCTTGTTGATCGTGTCGGCGGGCGTCTCGATCGGCAGGCCGGCCTTGATCGCCGCCTGGCGCGCCGGCGCCTGGCCCGCGCCTCCCTGCAGCACCTGACCCATGATCACGTACTGCGGCTCGTGTGCCTCGACGCCGATGCGCTCGAGCGCGGCGCGGATCACCGTGCCGCCCAGGTCGGTCGCCTCGTAGCCGGCAAGCCCGCCGCCGAGCTTGCCGAACGGCGTCCGCACGGCACTCACGATGACGCTGCGGCTCGCCATCAGCGGACGAACGACGTTTCGTGGGTCACGCGCGCCGCGAGTGCAGCGATGAGAGCAATGACAGCCTCGACGTCTGCGAGGTCGCACATCTCGTTCGGCGAGTGCACGTACCGCGTCGGCACCGAGAGGAGTCCGGTCGGGATCCCTTCGCGCGCGAGGTGGAACTCGTCGGCGTCCGTGTGCGTCTCGCGCGAGTAGACCTCGAACCCATGGGCAATGCCTTCGTCGGCGGCCGTCTCGGAGAGCAGGTCCGACAGCTTCTTGTTCAGCGTCGGGCCGCGCGCGATCATCGCCCCCATCCCGAGCTCGATTGCGCCGGCCCGCTGCGCGTTCCCGCCCGGGACGTCCGTTGCCGGCGTCACGTCGACGACGATGGCGATGTCCGGTGCGAGCCCGAACGCGGCGGCGCGGGCGCCGAACGTGCCGAGCTCCTCCTGCACCGCGGCGACGGCAACGGCGTCGACCTGGGCGCCCGCTTCGCCGATCCGGCGCGCCGCCTCCAGCGCGATGTACGCACCGAGCCGGTTGTCGAGCGCCTTCGACAGCAACCGTCCGTTCGGCAGCTCGGTCGGCTCGCCGCCCCACACACCGGCGTCGCCGACGCGCACCATCTGCTCGGCTTCCTCGCGGCTCTTGGCACCGATGTCGAGGTGCAGATCGGTGAGCTCCAGCCGGCCGCGGTCCCTCATCTGCTCCGGATACAGGCGCTTGCGCGACATCGCGGCCGGGATGCGCCCGTTCGCGGTCAGCAACTCGAACCGCTGGCCGTGCAGCGTCTCGGGGCCGATGCCGCCGACCGTGATGAACGAGAGCAGGCCGTTCTCTTCGATGTTCGTGATCGCGATCCCGATCTCGTCGATGTGGCCGACGATCGCGAGGGTCGGCGCCCCTTCACTCGCGCGGACGCGCGCGTACGACGTGCCGAGCGTGTCCGACGTCACCTCCGCGAACGCGGAGGCGGCCTCGCGCCAGACACGTGTCGCCTCCTCTTCGTGCCCTGACGGGCCGGGAGCGACGAGCAGCGCACGCAGAAGGTCGGGGACGGCCACGGCTTGCGCATTGAAGCAAGACTGCTACTACCCAAGGAGCCCATGACCTCGACCGTCGACACCACGCTGATCACGCCGCTCGCGGCCTACCTCGACCTGCGGACGCGCGGGCGCGCGGCGTTCCTGCTCGAGTCGGTCGAGCGTGGGCGGCTCGGGCGCCACTCGTTCGTCGGCTGCGGCGACCGTCTCGTCACGTTCGCGGAGGCGGAGCAGCTCACGGAGCCGGTGGTCGGCTACCTCGGCTACGACCACGTCGCGACGCTCGAGCCGACCGTACCGTTGCCGAACGACGGCGCGGGCTTGCCTGAGAGCCGCTTCGTGGTCGCGGACATCCTGCTTCGCTTCGATCACCTGCTCGGCGTGGCGGAGGTGCTCGCAGGCCCCGCGGACCTGCAGCTCGAGACCAGGGGCCTGTCCCCGTCCAAGCTTCGGCCCGTGGGTCAGACGCAGCGGTTCCCGGATGCCGCCACGTACATGCGTGGTGTCGAGCAGTGCAAGGAGCACATCCGGCTGGGCGACGCGTTCCAGATCGTCCTGTCGCAGCGCGCCGAGAAGAGAACCGACATCGGGGCGGTCGAGCTCTACCGCGCGCTCCGGCGGGTCAACCCGTCGCCGTACCTCTTTCTCCTCGAGCTCGACGGGATCGCGCTCGTCGGCTCGTCGCCGGAGACCCTCGTCAAGCGCGAGGAGCAGCGGGCGTCGGTCAACCCGATTGCCGGCTCGACGTCACCGGGCACGGGCGACGCGGAGCGCCTCCTCACCTCCGCGAAGGACCGCGCCGAGCACGTCATGCTCGTCGACCTCGGCCGAAACGACCTATCGCGGGTGTGCGTGCCGGGCACGGTCAAGGTCGAGCGGTTCCTCGAGGCCGAGCGGTTCTCACACATCACGCACCTGGTCTCCGAGGTGGCCGGGGAGCTGCAGCCCGGCGTCTCGTCGTTCGACCTCCTCCGCGCGACGTTCCCGGCCGGGACCGTCTCCGGCGCTCCGAAGGTGCGCGCGATGCAGATCATCTCCGAGCTCGAGGGCTACCGCCGCGGGCCGTACGCCGGCGCCGTCCTCTACTCCCTGCCCGGCGGGCCGCTCGACGCCTGCATCGCGATCCGGACGGTCGTCCTGCACGAGGGCTGCGCACTGCTGCAGGCCGGAGCCGGAATCGTCGCCGACAGCGATCCGCGTGCCGAGCACGAGGAGTGCCTGCGTAAGCTCGCGGCACTCGAGGCCGCGATCGAGCTCGCGGAGGGTGGCGCATGAAACTGTTGATGATCGACAACTACGACTCGTTCACCTACAACCTCGTGCACCTGTTCGCCGAGCTCGGAGCCGAGGTGGTCGTGCATCGCAACGACGCGATCACGCCCGACGAGGCGGACGAGCTCGCGCCGTCGCACCTCGTCGTCTCGCCCGGGCCCGGGCGCCCGGAGGACGCCGGCCGGTCGATCGCGATCCTCGAGCGGTTGAGCCCTCGGGTGCCGACGCTCGGTGTCTGCCTCGGCCACCAGGCGCTCGTGCAGCTGCACGGAGGCACCGTGGGCCAGGCGCGCGAGCTGGTGCACGGAAAGGCGACGACGGTTGCCCATGACGGGCGCGGCATCTTCGCCGGGCTGCCGGAAGACTTCCTCGCCGGGCGGTACCACTCGCTCGCGGCGACGTCGGTGCCCGACGTCTTCGAGGTGTCGGCGACCGCGCCCGACGGCGAGGTGATGGCGGTGCGGCACCGGTCACTCCCCGTCGACGGCGTACAGTTCCACCCCGAGTCCGTGCTGACCCCGCTCGGCCGCGACATCGCGAAGAACTTCCTCAGCCAATGATTCAAGACGCGCTCTCACGGCTGCTCGACGGCGAGGATCTGAGCCGGGCCGAGTCGCGTGACGTGATGGGCTCGATCATGGCGGGCGAAGCGACGCCCGCACAGATCGGCGGGTTCCTCGTCGCGCTGCGCCTGAAGGGGGAGACCGCGGCGGAGATTGCAGGCGCGGCCGAGGCGATGCGCTCACACGCGATCATGGTGCGGCCGAAGCGCGACGACCTCGTCGACACGGCCGGCACCGGCGGCGACGGCGGCAAGACGTTCAACATCTCGACGGCGGCCGCCCTCGTCGCGGCGGCTGCGGGCGCCGGAGTCGCGAAGCACGGGAACCGCTCCGTGTCGTCGCAGTCCGGGAGCGCGGATGTGCTCGAGGCGCTCGGCTTCGAGCTCGACCTCACGCCGGAGCGGATCGCAGACTCGATCGACACGCTCGGCTTCGGGTTCATGTTCGCACCCGTCCACCATCCGGCGATGAAGCACGCAGGGCCGGTGCGGCGCGAGCTGGCCGCGCGCACGGTCTTCAACGTGCTCGGCCCATTGACCAACCCGGCGGGCGCACGCGCGCAGGTCGTCGGCGTCTACTCGCCCCACCTGGTGCCCGTGATCGCCGACGTGCTCGCCCAGCTCGACGCGCGGCGCGCGTTCGTCGTGCATGGTGCCGGCGGGATCGACGAGCTGTCGCCTGCGGGAACGAACCTCGTGTGCGAGGTCGTCGACGGAGGCGTGACGCAGCGCGAGATCGACCCACTCGACCTCGGCATCCCCCGCTGCGATCCGGCCGAGCTGCGCGGGGGCGACGCGACCGCAAACGCTGCGAGGATTCGCGAGGTGTTCCACGGCGGCAACGGCGGTACGCGCTCGGCGGTCTTGCTCAATGCCGCGGGAGCGATCGCGGCGGGCGGCCGGGCGCACGACCTCCGTGAGGGGCTCGAGCTGGCACGCGAAGCGCTCGATTCGGGTGCCGCGGCGACCCGCCTCGACGAGCTGGTCGCTTTCTCGCAGGGAGTGGCGGCGTGAGGTTCCACGACGCGCTCGCGGCACCCGGGTTCGGGGCGATCGCCGAGTTCAAGCGGCGGTCTCCGTCGGCCGGCGACCTGCGGCCGGGCGGCGACGTCGCGGCCGTCGCCCGCAGCTACGCAGCGGGTGGGGCACGCGCGATGTCGGTGCTCGTCGACGAGCGCTTCGGCGGCTCGTGGGACGACCTGCGTGCTGCGCGTGCGGCGACCGACCTGCCGCTGCTCGCCAAAGGCTTCTTCACGACATCGGAGCACCTGCGCGAGGCACGCGAGGCGGGCGCGGACGCGGCGCTGCTGATCCTGCGCGACCTCGACGACACAACTGCCGCCGAACTGATGCGTGTCGCGGACTCCGTCGGGCTCGACACGCTCGTCGAAGCGCACGACGCCGACGAGCTGGCGCGGGCAGTGGCCCTGGATGCGCCGGTCGTCGGTGTCAACGCACGGGACCTCGGGACGTTCCGCGTCGACCGCGCCGCCCAGCTCGAGCTCGTGTCATGTTCGCCTCGCGACCGCGTGGTGATCGCGGAGAGCGGGATCGAGACGCGGGCGCAAGCGGCTGCCGCCGAGCTCGCCGGCGCGAGCGCGGTGCTCGTCGGCTCGACGCTCATGCGCGCGGCCGACCCCGGCGTCAAGCTGCGCGACCTCCTCCAGCGACCGCTGGTCAAGGTGTGCGGGCTGACACGGCAGGAGGACGTCGACGTCGCGGTCGACGCCGGCGCAGATCTCGTCGGGTTCATCCTCGCTGCGGAGAGCCCACGGCGAACCGACGCGCTGCTCGATGCGCCCGACACCGTTCTCCGCGTGGCGGTGTTCGTCGGGGAGCAGGACGAGACCGACGCCGACCTCGTGCAGTTCTATGCACGCGAGAGCGGCCACCGTGCGCGCGATGCCGCGTTGCTGCGACGCGGCGAGCGCGTCGGGTCGGTGGTCGACCTCCCGTGGGAGCAGGACGATCCGTCGCACATCGAGCGCGCGCGCGTGACCGAAGGGCGCGTGATGCTCGCCGGCGGCCTCGGCCCGGACAACGTGCGCGACGCGGTCGCCGCCGTGCGCCCGTGGGCGGTCGACTCTGCCCGCTCGACCGAGTCGTCGCCGGGGATCAAGGATCACGATGCGGTTCGGCGCTGGGTCGAGGCGGCGAGAGGATGAGCGGCACGTTCGGCGACTACGGGGGACGCTACGTTCCGGAGACGCTGATCCCGGCGCTCGACGAGCTCGAGCAGGCATGGCAGTCGCTGCGTGACGACGCGGCGTTCCAGGCGGAGCTCGACGAGCTGCGGAAGACATACGCGGGCCGCCCCACGCCGATCACGCTCGCGGCTCGCTTCGCGCCGGAGCAGCGGGTCTACCTGAAGCGCGAGGACCTGATGCACACCGGCGCGCACAAGCTGAACAACGCGCTCGGCCAGGTGCTGATCGCGCAGCGGCTCGGAAAGCGCCGCATCATCGCGGAGACGGGCGCCGGACAGCACGGCGTCGCGACAGCGACCGTCTGCGCGCGCTTCGGGCTCGAGTGCGTCGTCTACATGGGCAGCGAAGACATCCGCCGCCAGGCGCCGAACGTCGAGCGGATGGGACTGCTCGGCGCCGAGGTACGGCCGGTCGAGTTCGGGACGCGCACGCTGAAGGAGGCGACGAGCGAGGCGATTCGCGACTGGATCGCCAACGTCGAGACGACGCACTACGTGATCGGCTCGTGCGTCGGGCCGGCGCCGTATCCGGAGCTCGTCCGCGAGCTGCAGCGGGTGATCGGCCGCGAGGCGCGCGAGCAGTTCCTCGACACCGAGGGCCGGCTGCCCGAGGCGGTGATCGCGTGCGTCGGCGGCGGCTCGAACGCGATCGGCATGTTCTACGACTTCATCGAGGACGAGGGCGTGCGTCTGATCGGCGTCGAGGCGGCGGGTGCCGCGTCGCTCGGCACGGGCCGTGGCGGCGTGCTGCACGGCGCGCGATCGTCGCTGCTTGCCGACGAGGACGGGCAGATCATGGACGCGCATTCGATCTCTGCCGGGCTCGACTATCCCGGCGTCGGCCCCGAGCACGCGTGGCTGCGCGACAGCGGCCGCGCGGAGTACGTGCCCTGCACCGACGACGAGGCGGTCGCCGCGTTCCACCGCCTCTGCGAGACCGAGGGGATCGTCCCTGCACTCGAGTCGTCGCACGCGCTCGCGCGCGCGCTCGACTGCGGCGACGAGCTCGTGCTCGTCTGCCTCTCGGGCAGAGGCGACAAGGATCTGGCCGAGGTACTTCTCCGAGAGCGCGCGTGAAGACGCTCGTCGTCTACCTGATGGCGATGCCCGACACGCCGGAGCTCGCGCAGGCGGCGGTCGAGGCCGGCGCCGACGTGCTCGAGGTCGGCTTTCCGTTCTCCGACCCACTCGCCGACGGTCCGCTCATTCGCCGGGCGGGTGAGCGCGCGCTCGCGGCCGGGATGCGCACGAAGCGCTGCCTCGAGGTGCTCGCCGAGATCCGCGCCCGGGTGAGCGTGCCGCTCGTCCCGATGACGTACGCCTCGATCTTCGACGCCTACGGCTGGGAGAAGCTCGAGCGCGACGCGCGCGCCGCCGGGGCGACCTCGTTGATCGTCCCCGACCTGCCCGTCGACGCACGGCCCGACCTGAAGCGCGTCCAGCTCGTTGCGCCCACGTCGACCGACGAGCGGTTGAGGCTCGCCGTGGCCGCGACCGACGGATGGCTGTACCTCGTGACGGTGACGGGGACGACCGGCACCCGCACCGACCTCGCCCCCACGCTCGCACCGCTCGCGTCGCGCACGCGGGCGATCACCGACGTCCCGCTGTACGCCGGCTTCGGCATCTCGACACGCGAGCATGCACGCGCTGCGGGAGAGCTCGTCGACGGTGTCGTCGTCGGGTCACGCGCGGTCGAGGCTGCCGAGCAAGGCGCAGCGGAGCTCTCGGCGCTCGTCTCGGAGCTCCGCGCAGGTCTGGACGCATGAGCGGCGCCGCCCTCGTCGTCGGCGCCGGGGTCACCGGCGCGTCGGTCGCGCGCGAGCTCGCGCAGCGCGGGTTCGAGGTGACGCTTGCGGAGCAGTACGCGCCGGGAACCGTGCGCTCCGCCTCCGGCGGCGATACGCGCCTCCTGCGCGCAGCCCACGGCGACGAGGAGTGGTACACGCGGCTCGCGTGGCGCTCCCGGACGCTGTGGCTCGAGTTGCAGGAGACGTCCGGCACGCGCATCTGGGAGCCGACCGGCCTCGCGTGGTTCGCGCGCCGCCCCGGCGGCTTCGAGGAGCAGAGCGTGAAGCACCTCGCGGAGGCAGGCGTCCCGCACGAGTGGCACAGCGCGGAACAGGCGGCGGCCCTGTTCCCATCACTGGGGCACGACGACCTGCACGGCGTCCTCTGGGAGCCCGACGCCGGCGTGTTGCATGCGCGCCGAGCGACGCAACTGCTCGCAGAGGACGCGGAGCGGCTCGGCGCGCACTCCGTCGCCGCACGCATCGTGCCCGCGGACGATCCGGCCTTCGACGTCGTCGTCTGGGCGTGCGGCGCGTGGCTGCCGGCGCTCTTCCCGGCCGAGGTCGACATTCGGATCGAGCGCCGCGACGTCTTCTTCTTCGGCGGCGACGCGTCGTGGCGCGGCACCCCGGGCTGGGTCGAGTACGACGCAGGCTTCTACGGGCACGGCGACGTCGGCGGGCTCGGCGTGAAGGTCGCCCCGGACTTCCCGAGCGCCGAGGTCGATCCCGACCGGCTCGACCGGTTCCCCCTGCGCGAGCGGGAGGACGCGGCGCGGGAGTACCTCGCCCGCAGGTTCCCGTCACTCGCCGGAGCACCCATGATCGGCGCCCGGGTGTGCCAGTACGACCTGTCGACCGACACACACTTCGTGTTCGGGCGGCACTCGGAGCGACCGTCGTGGTGGTTGTTCGGCGGCGGCTCGGGCCACGGGTTCAAGCACGGCCCCGCGCTCGCGGAGTACATCGCCGATTGCATCGAAGGGCGGCGCGAGCCGGAGGCGTTCCACGCCCTCGGCGCGCGCTCCGGCGTCGCCGGCCTCCGCAGCGCGTACTACTGAGACGAACTGCGTGCGTCGAACGCGATCAGCAGCTTGCGCAGGAGCGCGTTCAGCTCGACCTGCTCGTCCTTCGTCAGGGCGGAGGCGAAGAACGACTCCTTCCGTCCCTGCACCTCGATCGCCGACTCCCAGGCCGCCCGGCCTTCCGGCGTCAGCTCGACGAGGACTCCGCGCCGGTCGCCCGGGTCGGGCAGGCGGCGCAGGAAGCCCTCCGCCTCGAGGCGGTCGAGCCGGCTCGTGACGGCGCCCGAGGAGAGCTCGAGGTCGCGGGCGAGCGCGCCGGGGGAGCTCAGCTTCCCCGGCTTGCGGAGCGAGAGCGACGTCAGGACGCCCCAGTCCTCGGGCGTCAGGTTGTAGTCGGCCAGCGTGTCCCTGAGCGCGTTGCGGACGCGCTTGTTGATGCTGCCGATCCGGTCGACGATCCCCTCCACCTCGAGATCGAGGCGGGCACCCGAGTCGTCGACCCGGGCGAGCAGGTGGTCGACGTGGTCTTCAGGCACGGGCACAGTTTGACATCGAATCTCTTGACGTCAAGAGTACCAGCTGCTAGTCTCTCAACATCAAGATATTCGACGGAGAGAGAGGAGAGGGCATGCGTCTCTCAGACCCTGTGTTCACCAAGTTCGTCGCCGACGCTCACATCGAGCAGCTGCGCGGTCGCCGGATCCCCCGGCGGCCGCGGTCGGCCCGCTCCAACTAGCGCCGCGCCGCCCGGTCACTCCGGCCAAAAGCCGTCCACCGTCTCGGCGTCGCCGCTCGGATCCTCGATCCGCTTCGAGACGATCACGATCTCCGCGTCCTCGGGCTCGTCGTTCCACACCCCCCGCACCGTGTCCGGCGGGATCCGCACGGCCTGATGACGCCCGAGCTCGACGATCTCGTCGCCGAACTTGCACTGGAGCTTGCCGCTGATCACGAAGATCAGCTCCTCCTGCGTCTTGTGCCGGTGCCCGTACGAGCCCTTGCTCCCTGTGTGCTGCGGCATGCGCCGGTACGTCAGCGCGACCTGCTCCGCACCGATCGCGTAGGTGATGCCGCGCATCTCACCCGGGTAGTCGCCGAGCCAGTCGTCGACGTCCTCGAGTGAAACGATCTGGTACTCCGCCATCTCCGTCACCCTCCCTCTCTCTGCGAGTATCGAACACCTGCCCAGCGCGCCCCGCAACCGGCTCGTGCTCGTCGCGTGCATTCTCGGATCCGTCATCGTCTTCGTCGACGCGTCGGTCGTCAATGTCGCGCTGCCTGCGATCCAGAAAGACCTGGGCGGCGGCCTCGCGTTACAGCAGTGGGTCGCCGACGCGTATCTGCTGACCCTCGGCTCGCTGATCCTCGTCGGCGGGTCGCTCGGCGATCTCTTCGGTGCGCGACGCCTGTTCCTGATCGGGATCGTGACGTTCGGAATCACGTCGATCGTCTGCGCCGCAGCCCCTGACGGCACCACGCTGATCCTGGCGCGCGGGCTCCAGGGCATCGCCGGCGCCATGCTGACGCCGGCCGGCCTCGCCGTGATCACCGCCACCTTCTCGGGCGAGGCCCGCGGGGCCGCGATCGGTCAGTGGACCTCGTGGACCGGAGTCGCGTTCGTGATCGGCCCGCTGGTCGGCGGCTGGCTCGTCACCCACGCGTCGTGGCGCTGGGTGTTCATCATCAACGTCCCGTTCGCAATCGCGACCGCCGCGCTCGTCGTGTATGCGGTGCCGAAGCGACCGCCGCCGGAGACGAAGCCGCGCGTCGACCTGGTCGGCGCCGCACTCTGCGTGCTGGGTCTCGGCGGCCCGGTCTTCGCGCTGATCGAGGAGCCTCGTCGTGGCTGGAGCTCGCCGGCCATCTTCGGCCCGCTCGTCGCGGGCCTCGCGTTGTTCGCGGCGTTCTTGTGGTGGGAGAGCCGCACCGACAGGCCGATGCTCAAGCTCAGCCTCTTCGCCCGCCGCAACTTCTCGTTCACGAACGTCGAGACGCTCGCGGTGTACGCCGGGCTGTCGACGCTCACATTCTTTCTCGTCCTCTTCGTGCAGCAGCTCGCCGGCTACTCGGCCCTCAGGTCGGGGCTCGCGCTCGTCCCGATCACGGTCGTGATGTTCTTCCTGTCGCCGCGCGTCGGTCGTCTGTCGATGCGCCTCGGGCCGCGCCTGTTCATGGGTTCCGGGCCGCTGATCGCGGCGGTCGCTCTGGCGCCGCTCGCCCGCTTGAAGCCCGGCTTCAACTACTGGTGGGAGCTCTTGCCGCCGCTCGTCGTCTTCTCCGTCGGGCTCTCGCTGACCGTCGCTCCGTTGACCGCGACGGTGCTCGCCGACGCGGACGAGAGCGACGCCGGCATCGCGAGCGGCGTGAACAACGCAGTGGCACGAGTCGCGGGCCTGCTCGGCATCGCCGTCGTCGGGGCGTCGGTTGCGGGAGCGGACAACACGCTCGACCTGTCAGGGTTCCGGCTCGCGATGTGGATCACCGTCGGGCTGATCTTCGCCGGCGGGCTCATCGGTTTCGCAGGGATTCGGAATGCCGGCAGCAGCTGAGATCGTCTTCGACCACGTCACGAAGCGCTACGCGGGCCGCGACGCCGCCGCGGTCGACGACCTGTCGCTCGAGATCCCCGCCGGCGCGTTCTGCGTCCTCGTCGGCCCGTCCGGCGGCGGCAAGACCACCGCGCTGAAGATGGTCAACAGGCTGATCCCGTTCGACTCGGGCGAGATCCGCATCGACGGCCGGAACATCGAGCAGTTCCCGCTCACCGAGCTGCGCCGCGGGATCGGCTACGTGATTCAGCAGGTCGGCCTCTTCCCGCACATGACGATCGGCGAGAACATCGCGACCGTGCCGCGGCTGCTCGGCTGGGACAAACAGCGGCAACGTGCCCGGACGGTCGAGCTGCTCGAGCTCGTCAGCCTCGATGCGAGCGACGCCGCCCGCTACCCATCTCAGCTCTCCGGAGGGCAGCGCCAGCGTGTCGGGCTCGCGCGCGCACTGGCCGCCGACCCCCCAGTCCTCCTGATGGACGAGCCGTTCGGTGCGCTCGACCCGATCACTCGCCATCGGCTGCAGACCGAGCTGCGCCGCCTGCACCGCGAGGTCGGCAAGACGATCATCTTCGTGACACACGACATCGACGAGGCGATCCAGATGGGCGACCGGATCGCGATCCTCCGCGAGGGCGGCGTGCTCGCCCAGTACGACACGCCGGACGCGATCCTCGCCCACCCGGCGGACGAGTTCGTCGCGAAGTTCATCGGCGAGGACCGCGCGCTGCGCCGGCTCGCCCTCCGCACCGTGGGCGAAGTGCCCCTGCGGGCGCCGGGTACCGCCTTCGCGGTGCCCGACAACTGGGTCGCATCCGACACGACGGTCAGGAATGCGGTGTCGCTGATGCTCGAGCTGCGAGCCGATGAGCTCGCGGTCAAGGACGGTGACCGCATCCTCGGCACGTTCCGCCTGAGCGACGTGAGCACCCTCCTGTAGTGGACGGCCCCGGCCCCGTCATCCCGAACTTCGGCCAGGGCGACTCGTGCGTCACCGGCGACCACACGTTCTGCTGGAGCTGGGTGCAGGAGCACTGGGGCGACACGCTCGGGCCGGCGCTCTGGCAGCACGTCGAGCTGACACTCATCGCGGTCGTGATCGGGTTTGCGATCGCGTTCCCCCTCGCGCTCCTCGCGCATCGGTTCCGGCGGCTCGAGCAGCCGTTCGGCGCGTTCTCGGCGCTCGTCTACACCGTGCCCAGCCTGGCGCTGTTCCAGCTCCTGGTGCCGTTCACGGGGATCACCTGGACGACGGTCGAGATCGCGCTCGTCGGCTACACACTCGTGATCCTGTTCCCGAACATCGTCACCGGGCTACGCAGCGCGCCCGACGAGGTGATCGAGGCGGCGCGCGGGATGGGCCTCACGCGCCGCCAGATCCTGACGCGCGTCGAGTTGCCGCTCGCGCTCCCGGCAATCGTCGGAGGGTTGCGCATCGCCGTCGTCTCCACCGTCGCGATCGCGACGATCGCCGCGACCCTGCTCCCCAAGGGCCTCGGGTATCCGATCTTCCTCGCGTTGAAGGAACCGACGCCGTTCAAGACCGAGATCTATTCGGCCGGCTTGCTCTCCGTGGCGCTCGCGATCAGCGCAGACCTGCTGCTCGTCGCGCTCCGGCGCGCAGTCGTACCGTGGACGAGGGCGGCTCGATGATCGTCGCCGACACCGCGAACCTGCACACCTTCGTCGAGGCGTTCCGGTTCATCGGCGACCACCCCGGCTTCCTCCTCACGAAGACGTGGGAGCAGATCGAGCTCTCCGGTGCGGCCCTCGGGATCGCACTGCTCGCGGCGCTGCCGCTCGGCGTCGTGCTCGGGCACTTCCGGCGCGGGTCGGGGATCGCGATCGGCGCGTCGATCGTCGGCCGCGGGCTCCCGAGCCTCGTCCTGATTGCCGCATTTCTGACGATTTTGGGAATCGGATTCGTGAACAACATGGTGGCGCTCGCCGTGCTAGGGAGCGGACCGATCCTCACCAACGCCTACGACGCCGTCGCCGGGGTCGACCGCGACACCGTCGAGGCTGCGCGAGGCATGGGGATGACGCGGACCCAGATCCTCACCCGAGTCGAGCTGCCGCTGGCAATTCCCCTGCTCTTCACGGGAATCCGGGTCGCTGCGGTGACGATCGTGGCGACCGCGCCGATCGCCGCGATCGCGGGCGGGGGCGGCCTCGGCGACATCATCGTGAACCAGGCGAGCTACCGCCTCGAAGGCGTTCTCGGGGCGTCGTTCTGCGTGATGGCGCTGTCCGCGATCGTGTTCGTCGGGTTGGCCGCGCTCCAGGTCGCGGTAACGCCCAGGGGTCTTCGGAGTACTAGTGTCGGAGCCGTCCCTATCCGAAAGGAGCAGCTGTGATTCGCAAGCACACTCGGCGTGCGGCCAAGGCGGCGTTCGCGATCAGTCTCGGGGTCGCGATCGTCATCGGTGTCTACGCGGCGGCGTTCACGCGTCCGGCACATGCGACCCCGAAGGCCGGGCCGACGATCATCATCGGCACGAAGAACTTCGGTGAGGAATACATCCTCGGCCAGCTCTACAAGCAGGCGCTCGAGGCCAAGGGCTTCACGATCAAGTACAAGGAGAACATCGGCTCGACGGAGCTGATGACGTCCGCCCTGCAGAGCGGGAAGATCAACTTCTATCCCGAGTACACGGGCGTGATCGTGCAGGTCGTGTTCCATCGCGCGAAGTCGCCGACGACGGCGGCAGCGACGTACGCCCTCGCGAAGAAGCTCGAAGCCGCCAAGGGCTACACGCTCTTGAAGGCGACGCCGTTCTACGACACCGATGTCGTCGTGGTCGCGAACGCGTACGCGAAGAAGTACGGGCTAAAGTCGATCGGCGACCTGAAGAAGGCCGGCGCGTTCAAGTTCGGCGCGTTCCCGGAGTGCAAGACGAGGAACACGTGCCTCGTCGGGTACAAGAGGCAGTACGGCCTCACGCAGGTCTCGTTCGTGCCCTTTCCAGCACATTGGGATCCTAAGCTTAGAATTCCACGTGGACAAGTTGTCGCG
>JADMIO011124152.1_pt1 | contig 36243 bp, 33 predicted proteins | sample 8958161 | NCBI WGS metagenome assembly JADMIO01 (sample SAMN16585339, study PRJNA669376) | soil metagenome | isolation source: Crop rotation soil | place: USA: Cullars Rotation, Alabama | collected 2011
GGGCGCTTCGAGTTACGGTTACGATATGCGTCTGGCGGACGATGGTTTTCGAATTTTTTCTTCCGTTTACGGTCAGGAAATCGACCCGAAACATTTTGACGAAAACTCTCTGATCGAGCCGACGATTTACACTGCAAACGATGGCGCGCAATACTACTTGTTGCCGCCGCATCATTACGGATTGGGCGTGACGGTCGAAACTTTTCGAATGCCGCGCAACGTTACGGGCGTCGCACTCGGTAAATCGACTTACGCCCGCGCCGGATTGCTGGTCAACACGACGCCGCTTGAAGCCGGTTGGACGGGCAGACTGGTCGTTGAAATCGCCAATCTCGCCAATTTGCCGCTCCGCGTTTACATCAACGAAGGAATCGGTCAAATTCTATTTTTCGAATCAAACGAAGACTGCGCCGTTTCCTACGAAGACCGCGGCGGAAAATATCAGGGGCAAACTGGATTGACTTTTGCCAAGGTTTAAAAACAAAAGGCGAAAGCAAAATTAACCACAGATTATTACAGGGCAAGGCAGATTAAAACCAATTAAAATCTGCGTCTATCTGTGTTAATCTGTGGTTTCATTTTTTAATTTATTCAAATGCTGAAAATCGAAAATTATATCGACGGGGAATTGGTTCAACCCGTTTCGGGCGAATATCTGGATAATTTCAATCCGGCGACGGGCGAAGTTTATTCTTGGATTCCTGATTCGGACAAACGCGACGTTGAAAAAGCTGTGGAAGCGGCAAAAAAAGCTTTTCCGGTCTGGTCGAAAATGAGCGCCGAAGCGCGGCACGATTGTTTGATGCGCGTTTCCGCTTTGATCGAGCGCGATTTGGATTTTTTGGCGGAAGCCGAAAGCATTGATAACGGAAAGCCGAAAACGCTCGCCAAATCCGTCGATATTCCGCGCGCTGTTTCAAATTTCAAATTTTATGCGACCGCCGCGATGCATTTTTCGAGCGAAGCGCACGAAACCGTTGGGCAGGCGATAAATTACACTCTGCGCCAGCCGCTCGGCGTCATCGGCTGCATTTCGCCCTGGAATTTACCGCTTTATCTTTTCACTTGGAAAATTGCGCCCGCGCTGGCGGCAGGCTGCTGCGTGGTGGCGAAACCTTCGGAAATTACGCCGATGACTGCGTATATTTTGTCAAAACTCTGTATCGAAGCTGGAATGCCCGCCGGAGTTTTGAATATTGTTCATGGGCTCGGCGGAAAAGCGGGCGCGGCGATTGTGCAAAATAAAAGTGTGAAAGCGATTTCGTTTACCGGCGGAACAAAAACCGGCGAATGGATCGCCCGCGAAGTTGCGCCGAAATTCAAAAAACTTTCGCTCGAACTCGGCGGCAAAAATCCGAACATCATTTTTGCAGACTGCAACTACGAAGAAATGATGCAGACGACAATTCGCTCATCGTTTGCCAATCAAGGACAAATCTGCCTGTGCGGTTCGCGAATTTTCGTCGAAAAATCTTTGTACGAAAAATTTTGTGGAGATTTTGTCGAACGCGTCAAAAAATTAAAGATCGGCGATCCGCTCGACGCTTCAACCAACGTCGGCGCCGTCGTTTCACAGCCGCACATGGAAAAAATTCTTTCCTATATCGAACTTGCCCAAAAAGAAGGCGGAACAATTTTAACCGGCGGAAATCAGGTCAAACTCGACGGCAGATGCACCAACGGTTATTTTGTCGAACCGACTGTCATCGAAAATCTTTCGCACGATTGCCGTACAAATCAGGAAGAAATTTTCGGACCAGTTGTAACGATCACGCCGTTCGATACTGAAGAAGAAGTTTTAAATTACGCAAACTCGGTCGAATACGGACTGTCAGCAACCGTCTGGACGGAAAATCTTTCGCGGGCGCATCGCGTGGCGGAAAAAATCGAAAGCGGAATCGTTTGGGTCAATACGTGGCTTTTAAGAGATTTACGAACGCCTTTCGGCGGTATGAAAAATTCCGGCGTCGGGCGCGAAGGCGGTTTTGAGGCTTTGAGATTTTTTACGGAAGAAAAAAACGTCTGCATCAAAATAAATTACTAAATCAAGGAACAATTTTCCGGCAAAATTGTCTAAAACAATTAAGTATTTCTTCGAAGAATAATTTTATGAACAAACTTTTTTTATCGCTCACTCTTGTAATTATTCTTGCAAACGTTTCCTTCTCTCAAAGTGAAAATCCGCCGATAAATAATTGTTTGACTTCACAAGTAAAAGTCCGGTATGACAACAGCAAATGTTACAAACCTGTAGTTATTGGGAAAAAAGATGATGGTTTTCCTGACAAAATAAAAATCAAAGGTGTTGTCACGAATGTTACACTCGTTCAAATATCATGCGGCGTGCTTTGTCATTTTGGAACTGCCGAAATAAAACTTTTAGAAAAACCTAAAGAATATAATTATGATTTTATTTATGTAACGGTTTTGTGTTTTAGCGGCAGGAAAGAGGAATATTTGAACAAAGTAATCGAACAAAAAGTTATTAAAACGGAAAAAATTCGGTTTAGTAAATCTTGTGGTGGAGTATATAACTTTATTGATTCAAATGGTAAACCTTTTTATGATTTGCTCGGAGATAAAAATAGAATTACGGGGCGACTGAAATTCGTTGAAACCAAATAGAATAACTTGATTAAAATTCGTTTTAAATTAAATCGTCCAATTTAAATTTCAATGCTTGGCTTACCAAAAGGAATTGTCAAACTCGAATCGCACACGGAAAGGTGGCATCAGTTATTTGTTGAAGAAGAGTCGCTCCTGCGAAATGCAATCGATGAATTTGTCCTTTCAATCGAGCATATCGGAAGCACGTCGGTTTGCGGCATTGCGGCGAAACCGATTCTGGATATTGCGATTGCTGTCAGCGATAAAGCGAGCGGGGAAAAATGCGTTGCGCCGCTTGAAAATATTGGATATGAATTTCGCGGCGAAAACGGCATCGGCGGACGTTTTTATTTCGTTAAAGGCGCGCCGCGGACGCATCATTTGCATATGCTTTTAATTGACAGCGAAGCCTGGCGAAACCACTTGTTGTTTCGGGATTTTTTGCGCCAAAATCCGGCGGCTGCCGGAAAATACGATAAGCTGAAAAGGGAACTTGCGCAAAAATATCAAAACGATCGGGATGCGTATCTTGACGGAAAAGCTGAATTTGTAGAAAAGATTTTGAAAATTGCGGCAAAATAAGAAACGCGATTTAGATTTAAGGTGAAATTATGAATCAGGAAACACAGCCAATTAGAATAGAAACCGGAGAAGAAGTGGCATTGGAATTGATGAAATTCATCGCCGAAAAGGAAAACAAACAGCTCGCGCCGGAAGAGATCCGCGATTATTATCTGGATTTGTTTGTTGAATGCGCGCAGGCGGTTTACAACGGCGAGCGGGAAAATGAATAAAAATTAAAAAATATTTATGAGCGAAAACGTTATTAATTCTTCCAAAGCGCCGGAACCGGTCGGGCTTTATCCCCACGCGCGGCGCGTCGGAAATCTCTTGTTTTTATCCGGCGTCGGACCGCGCGAGCGAGGTCCAAAAAAAATTCCGGGCGTTGAACTCGGAGAAAACGGCGAAATTGTTTCGTACGACATCGAAACGCAATGCCGTTCGGTTTTTCAGAACGTGCGCTATATTCTGGAAGACGCGGGTTCATCGTGGGAAAAAATCGTTGACGTGACGGTTTTTTTGACGAATATGAAAGAAGATTTTCAAATTTATAATAAAATTTACGCAGAATATTTTAAAGACAATCTGCCGTGCCGCACGACTGTGGAAATAAATAAACTGCCGACGCCGATCGCGATTGAACTGAAAGTGATCGCGACGATTGATTAAAATATGAAATACGTCGCTTTTCTGCGCGGAATCAACGTCGGCGGGAAAAATAAAATCAAGATGGAAACTCTGCGCGATGTTTTTAGTTCGCTTGATTTTTCCAATGTAAAAACCTATATCAACAGCGGAAACGTTATTTTTGAAACGGCAAAAAGCGATGACAGAACGCTTGCCGCGAAAATCGAAACGGCGATTGAAAAAGAGTTTGATTTGAAGATCAAAGTTATCGTGCGAACGCTGGCTGAAATCGAAGAAATCGTCAAAAATAATCCGTTCGACGGGCAGTTTGAAAACGACAAGGATCTGCACGTTTTCTTTCTAGACGAAAAAATGCCTGCGGAAAAGTGCGAACTTTTGCTTTCAAATAACAGCGAAAACGAGAAATTTGCGGTTCAAGATCGTGAAATTTTCTGCCTGCTGCGCGTCGGTGTTTTAGAGAGCTTGATGGGCAAAGATTACATCGGCAAAAAGCTGAAAGTTACGGCGACGGCGCGGAATTGGCGGACGGTGAATAAAATTCTGGAATTAGCGAAAATTCAATAGAATAAGTCGGATTTATTCATCAAAATTCAGTTGACGTAAAAGATTTTTCAATTCATTGAGGGCGGGCGTGTAGAGCATTTTGAAATAAATTTCCGTTGTAATAAAAGCCAAAAATTCGTATAAAACAGTTGTGAATACTACAGATTTAATTAGCAAAGAAGTCCATTCCGGTTCGTTCGGCGGTCGGTCGTAATGACCCAAACCGTAAAATGCAGCGTGCATAAGCAGCGGTGCCAGGACATAAAGCACAAAGCGAGTGCGCCGGAAAAAACTTTCCATCTTGGAAATTTTTGCAGTTAAAACTTTTGTGACGTCGAGTGGTGCCGTTTCGGGTGGTTCAATTTCTGACAATTCACGCAGCTCGCGTATATACCACAATCCAACGGCAATAACTCCCAAAGAGGCGAAAATTAATCGCGGGTAAAAATAAACCGGAATCAAAGTCAGCGCCGATGTCACACCCTGGAACCAAATATCGAAACGGGTTTTGCGGCGCAATTTCGTCTGCCAGCCATCGAGCGAACTTTGAAGTTTGGCAAAATCAATCGCCGGAGCTGTTCGGTCGGTTTGCCATAAATCTTTTAATTCTTCTTCGTTCATTTCGCTAATTTCTCCGTTAGATGTTTTTTCAAACGCATCAGGCGCGTGGCGACGTTCGTTTTGCTGATGCCTAAGATTTGCGCCGTTTCGTCGTAGGATTTATCGTCCAGATAAAGACTGACGATAGCGCGGTCAACCGGTTTTAATTCACGAATCGCGCCGTAGAGCATCTCCAGGCGTTCGCTTTTATCGTTCTCTATTGCGGGCTGGACGAAAACTTTCCCGTCGAGCGGTTCAAAGATTTTTCGCTGGCGGGCGAGTTTCGAGCGAAAACCGAGCGCAGTGTTGATGCAGATTTGATAAACGAACGTCGAGAGTTTTGCTTCGCCACGAAATTTTTCGCTCGCGCGCCAGATTTGAACGAGCATTTCCTGAAAAAGCTCTTCGTATTCGTGCTGGTCAAAAGTGTAAACGCGGCAAAGTTTGTGCATCGCGCCCGCGTTTTCCCTGATAATTTGTTCAAAATCCGCCGCCATCTTTTTAATTAGTTATTTTAGTTCTTAAAAAAATCACAAAAAAACTTTTGAAAAAATATTTGTCTGAAATGTGATTTTATTTTGAGAGCCGCAACTAATATGTCGGATTTGAAAAAAATCCGCATCAAAATATTTTGAGGAATTATAAAATGAAGAAAAAATTTTTATCGTTATTTGCCATCATCGCCGCGCTTGCGTTCGGCGTTCCCGAATCGAAAGCGCAGGCTAAAACTGCCGTTGAAAATTCCGGACTTTTGTATGAAATCACTGGAAAAGATTTGAAAAAGCCTTCATATCTGTTCGGCACGATTCACCTGATTTGCCAAAAAGATATGTTACCGGCTGACGTTTTGAAAAATTATCTTGACCGGACCGAACAATTGATCGTCGAAGTTGATCTGAATGATACGGCGGCGATGCAGAAAGCCGTGGCGGGAATGATGTTGACGAACGGAAAAACTCTCAAGGACAGCTTGAAAGCTGAAGAATACGCCAAACTCGACGAGGTTTTTAAAACTTATATGGGCGTTTCTTTCGAGCGTTTTCAAACTTTTAAACCCGTGCTGCTCAGCACGCTTTTAACGACCAGCCCGAAATCGCTCGGCTGTCAGGCGGTTCCGGGTTACGACAAAGTTTTGATGGACACAGCAACAGCCGGAAAAAAGCCGATTGTCGGTTTGGAAACGGTCGAATCTCAATACGCCGCTCTGGATTCGCAGCCGTTTGAAAAACAAATTGAAGGTTTGAACAAGGTCGCCGCCGACCCGGAAAAAAGTTTCGAAAATTTCAGAAAAGTTTATCAAATTTATCTCGCGCAAAACACCGACGAGCTTTATAAACTAACGGCGGAACAATTCAAAACGGAAGAAATGCCGCTGGAAACTTTACTGGATAACAGAAACAAAAACTGGATTCCGCTGCTCGAAAAAAATCTCGGCGAAAAATCGTCGTTCATCGCCGTCGGTGCCGGACATCTGGGCGGTAAAAACGGCGTCATCAATCTGCTTCGCGCAAAGGGTTATAAATTAACGCCGATCAAACTTTAATAAATATTAAAAATTAGAAAAATTAACCACAGATAAATTGGTTAGAAGAAGATTTTTACGAATAACTTTCGTGTTAATCCGAATCTTCCAAATTCATCTGTGGTTAATTTTTGTTTTTATTTTTCTCCAATCCGCAGAGAATTTTGCTCACTGCCGCGTTTACAATTAAAATAGGCGAATGCCAATACAAAGACCTTTTAATTTCAAAAAATGGATTGAAGAACACCGGCACCTTTTAAAACCTCCGGTTGGCAATCAATGCGCCTACGACGCCGAAGATTTTATCGTGATGGTCGTCGGCGGACCGAATTCGCGCAAAGATTATCATTATGACGAAGGCGAAGAATTTTTCTACCAGCTCGAAGGCGATATTACAGTCAAGATTCAGGAAGACGGGCGAGCGGTTGACGTTCCCGTCCGCGAAGGCGAAATTTTTCTCCTGCCGCCGCGCATCCCGCACAACCCGATTCGCGGCGCGAACACGGTCGGCATGGTGATCGAGCGCAAACGCCAGATGGGCGAAAAAGACGGTCTGATGTGGTTTTGCGAAAACTGCAACGAAAAACTCTACGAAGAATATTTTCAATTAGAAGACATCACCACGCAGTTTCAAGGCGTATTCAAAAAATTCTACGGCGACGAAAATTTGCGAACCTGTAAAAATTGCGGCAGTGTGTTGCAGCCTCCGCCGGTTGTCAGTTGAAAATAATAAGCAAAGGGAAAAGTTTAAATAAAATCGAATGTTGAAAATTGACGTTCACACACATGTTTTGCCCAAAGATATTCCAGATTGGAAAGGAGAATTCGGCTACGGCGGATTTATCAAACTGGAACATCATAAGCCTTGCTGCGCGCGAATGCTAAAGGACGACGGGAAATTTTTTCGCGAGATTGATGATAATTGCTGGAGCCTTGAAAAACGAATAACTGAGTGCGACGAATTTGGCGTTTGCGTTCAGGTGCTTTCGACCGTTCCGGTAATGTTCAGTTACTGGGCAAAACCCGATGATGGCTCGGAAATATCGAAATTTTTGAACGACGGAATCGGGGAAATGGTTCAAAAATTTCCGAAGAGATTTACGGGTCTGGGAACGGTTCCGATGCAGGACACGCGGCTGGCAATTCGAGAACTGGAAAGATGCAAAGAAATCGGTCTGGTTGGCGTGCAGATCGGGACGAACATCAATCAGTTGAATTTGGGCGAACCGCAGTTTTTCGATTTTTTCAAAGCCTGCGAAGAACTTTCGATGGCGGTTTTCGTGCATCCTTGGGATATGATGGGCGAAAAGGAAATGCAGAAATACTGGCTGCCGTGGCTCGTCGGGATGCCTGCGGAAACGTCGCGGGCGATTTGCTCGTTGATTTTTTCGGGAACTTTGGAAAAATGCCCGAACCTGCGAATTTGCTTTGCTCACGGCGGCGGTTCTTTTCCTGCAACAATCGGTAGAATCGAACACGGTTTTGAAGTTCGCCCAGATCTTTGCGCCGCAGATAATCAGTGCAATCCGCGCAGTTATTTGGGAAAAATCTGGTTCGATTCGCTTGTTCATGACGCGCCGATGCTGGATTATTTGGTCAAACTGGCGGGCGCGGAAAAAGTCGCTCTGGGTACGGATTATCCTTTTCCGCTCGGCGAAATTGAACCCGGAAAGTTAATCGAATCAATGGATTGGTCGGAAGAAACGAAAGCCGAATTACTACACGGCGCAGCCTTAAAGTGGCTGAATTTGGATAAAAATTTGTTTGTTTAATTTATGTCAGCATTCGAAGCCACCGAAAACTTTGCGCAAAATTTGGACGCGCAGGATTCACTAAAACATTACCGCGAAAAATTTTTTATTCCGAAACAATCAAACGGCGAGGATGTTTTGTATTTCACGGGAAATTCTCTGGGCTTGCAGCCGAAACAAACGCGCCAGTTTATCGAACAGGAATTGAAAGATTGGGAAACATTGGGCGTCGAAGGTCATTTTCAGGCGAAAAGTCCGTGGATGCCGTATCACGAATTTGTTGCCGAACAACTGGCAAATATCGTCGGCGCAAAGCCGCTGGAAGTCGTAGCGATGAATACTTTAACGGTTAATCTGCATCTGTTAATGGTTTCGTTTTACCGTCCGACCAAAGCCAGAAATAAAATCGTGATCGAAGCGGGCGCGTTTCCGTCCGACCAATACGCCGTTCAATCGCAGATAAAATTTCACGGTTTCGATCCGAAAAATTCTCTGATTGAATTAATTCCGCGCGCGGGCGAAACGCTTTTGCGGAACGAAGACGTTGAGCAAACAATTGTTGAAAACGGTGACGGGATCGCTTTGATTTTACTGGGCGGCGTGAATTATTACACCGGGCAGAAATTTGATTTTCGGCGCATTGTAGAAATTGGGCACAAAGTCGGAGCGGTTGTTGGTTTCGATTTAGCGCACGCGGCTGGAAATGTGGAATTGAAACTTCACGATTGGAACGCGGATTTTGCAGCTTGGTGTTCATATAAATATTTGAATGCCGGACCGGGCGGAATTGCGGGAGTTTTTGTTCATGAACGCCACGCCGAGAATTTCGATCTGCCTCGGTTTGCGGGTTGGTGGGGACACGATAAGGAAACCAGGTTTTTGATGGGAAATAATTTTGTGCCGATGCGCGGCGCGGAAGGCTGGCAGTTGTCGAATCCGCCGATTTTCCAACTTGCCGCGCTGAAAGCTTCGCTCGATGTTTTTGAAGAAGCGGGAATGGAAAATTTGTTTGAAAAATCAGGGAAATTGACGAGTTATCTGGAATTTTTATTAAAGGAAATCCGCGACGAAAGAATTTCCGTTATCACGCCTTCAAACCCGGACGAGCGTGGCTGCCAACTTTCAATTCGAGTGAAAAATTCAGATAAAAGTTTATTTAAGGCGATTTCCGACAAAGGCGTCGTCGCTGACTGGCGCGAGCCCGATGTGATTCGCGTCGCACCAGTTCCGCTTTATAATTCGTTTACGGACGTTTACAAATTTGCCGAAACATTAAAAACTTGTTTGTCGTAAACAGCGTCGTTCAATTGTGAAAACATGAAAAGCTTATTTCTGATTTTTACGGCAATATTTTTTATTTCGCTGAATGGCGCTTGTTTAACAAATCGCTCGCAATCTGTTGAAGAAATAAAAGAAATTCAGTTTGCGATTCCCAAACCGACAGGTAAATACGGTGTCGGGCGGCAGCTAATTTTTTTGTCGGATGAAAGTAGAAACCGTGAAATCGCTACCTGGATTTATTATCCGTCTGAGGCTTCAAATAAAGCTGTTAGTGAGTTAGTGCTTCCTCCAAAATGGGCGGAAGGCTATCGAAATGCGCTGGAAAGAAGGCTCGGGAAATCGGCGGCGAATGCGCTTTTATCGGTCAAAACAAATACTGTAAGTGATGCGGAGATTTCGTCTGCAAAGGAAAATTTTCCCGCTTTGATTTTTGCGCCGGGCGCAAATTGGCTTCCAACCGATTACAGCGCGATTATCGAAGAAATTGCCAGCCGCGGATATGTCGTTTTCGCTTTCGCCGCGTCGCCACTTTCGCCGGTTATTCAGACTGCGGACGGAAATATCGTTCAATCCGCAAAATATAATGATTCGACATACGTCGTGATTGCCGAAGATTTTCGTTTTATTGTTAATCAGCTCGAAAAACTAAATCAAAACCCGCAAATGAAAATAAATGGGCGCATTGATTTGGATAAAATCGCAGTTTTCGGTCATTCAATCGGCGGCGCTGCCGCGGTTTTGGCAGCCTTCAGAGAACCCAAGATAAAAACCGCTGTTAATCTCGACGGCGATTACGCTGGCGAATCAATTGATGCCGCGCCTTCGCAAGCGATTCTCTACATTACGACCGAACCGCCGGGACTCAAAGATGTGCCGGTTGAAAAATGGGACGAAACAGATCGTTCAGAACAAAGGAGAAAAGGAATTTGGGCGCGAGTCGGCGCGAATTCAAAACCGGCTTTTCGCGTGCCGATTGCGAAAATGTATCACTCGAATTTTCAAGACGCCGCACTTTTGCCGCCCGATTCAATTCCGGAAAATCTACGTGAAAACCGTTTCGGCGCGATTGAAGGAAAACGAGGAATTGATTTGGTCAATAATCTTGTAATCAAATTTTTCGATTCTCAATTAAAATCAACACCGCTCGATGAATTCCTGGAAACTGGAAAACAATTTCCCGAAATCCAATATAAATAGGACGATGATGACATTTCATCCAATTACTACAAGTCAGGAATTTGACGCAATTTTTCGGAGCGAAAACGGACTCGCTGCCGCAAAACAAATTTGCGGTCGTCACGACATTTCTTTTTCTTCGTTAAAACTCGCCGAACATGGAGAACACGCTGTTTTTCTGGTTGACGATTCTTTTATAATAAAAATCTACGCGCCGTTTCGCGGAGGATTTACGCGCGAAAAACGGGGGCTGGAATTTGCGGTCGGGAAAACAACGTTGAAAATTCCCGAAATCGTTGCCGTCGGCAAATTTGAAGGTTTTGATTATTTGATAACCAGACAGCTTTCCGGCGAATTAATGACCAGAAACGCTTGGCTGGAATTGCCGGAAATTGAACAAATCGAAATTGTCGCGCAGCTTGCCAAAGGTTTAAAAGAACTCCATTCTCACAGCGCGGATTCGATTGATTTTAACTGGCACGAATTCATCGCCTATCAATCAAAAGCGGCTATCGGGCGACAAATCGCTGCGAATGTAAATCCCGAATGGATTGAAAAATTACCCGCCTTCATCAAAACAAATCTCAGGCTTTTACCGCAAAACTTTTCGCAGGCGTTTCTGCACGGCGACGTGCATTTTGGAAATCTGCGTCTTCAGAAATCAAATGGAAAATGGGAAATTTCCGGCTTGTTTGATTTTGCCGATTCGCTCAAAGGCTTTTACGAATTCGATTTTGTGGCGATCGGGCTGTTGATGATTCAGGGACAGGCGAAAATTCAGAGAGAATTTTTTAAGGCTTACGGTTATGTGGAAAATCAGTTGGATGAATCTTTTCGCAAACGCCTGATGCTGATGACGATTTTGTATGAATGCAGCGATCTGAAAAGATATGCTCTGCGCTTAAAACCCGAAGCCGTAAATTTTTCGTTTGATACACTGGAAAAAGCCATTTGGAATTTTGCGGAATAAATTATGAACGGAAAAAAAATTATCATCATCGGCGCCGGGCTTTCGGGTTCGTTGCTGGCTATTTATCTTGCCAAACGGGGAATTGAAACCGAAGTTTACGAAGCACGCGGCGATATGCGAAAAGCGAAAGTTGCCGCCGGGCGTTCGATAAATCTCGCTTTGTCAGATCGTGGAATCGCGGCTTTGCGCGAGGTCGGGATGGACGAATACATGCTCCGCGAAGCCGTTCCGATGCGCGGGCGAATGGTTCATGCAACGGACGGCACGACAAAATTTTTGCCGTACAGCGGGCGTCAGGGCGAATATATAAACTCGATTTCGCGTGCGGGTTTAAACGTTGCATTAATCAACGAAGCCGAAAAATACTCGGGCGTGCGGTTTTATTTCGACTGTAAGTGCATTGATTTCGATTGCCAAACGGGCGAAGCGATTTTTGAAAACGGCGAAAAATTAAAAGGCGAAACCCTAATCGCCACGGACGGCGCGGGTTCTGCCGTTCGCAACGGGATGCTTCACGGCGGTGTGCCCAGATTTAACTTTTCCCAAAGCTGGCTCGAACACGGCTACAAAGAACTTCATATTCCTCCCGGTGAAAAAGGCGGCTTTCTGATGGAAAAAACCGCGCTGCACATTTGGGCTCGTCGAAGTTTTATGATGATCGCGCTGGCAAATTTTGACGGCAGTTTTACCTGCACGCTGTTTCTGGCGCATACGGGCGAAAATAGTTTTGAGCAGTTAAAGGACGAAAAATCTTTGATGGAGTTTTTTGAAAATAATTTTGCAGACGCGATTCCGCTAATGCCTACCTTAACCGAAGATTTTTTTGCCAATCCAATCGGAAATCTCGGTACGATCAAATGTTTTCCGTGGAATGCTGACGGGAAAGCACTTTTGCTCGGCGATTCGGCGCACGCGGTCGTCCCGTTTTATGGGCAGGGAATGAACGCTTCGTTTGAAGACTGCCGGATTTTGAATCAATTGCTCGAACAATTTTCAGGCGATTGGGCAAAAATTTTTGACGAATTCACACAAATTCGAAAACCCAATACGGACGCGATCGCTGAAATGGCGGAAGAAAATTTTTATGAGATGCGCGATTCTGTCGCTGATTCGGTTTTTGTTCGCAAGCGGGAATTGGAAACGAAATTAGAACAAGCCTTTCCTGATTATTTTTCGAAATATTCAATGGTCACGTTTCGCGAAGATTTGCCTTACGCGGTCGCCAAAGAAAAGGGCAATGCGCAGGACAAACTGCTGATGGAAATTTGCGCGTGCGTTGAAAATGTGGACGAGATAAATTTGAACGAGGTGCTCGAAAAAGTAAATTCGCTTTTTAAAAAGTAAACCTGAATTTCTTTTAATCCTGCGGTAATTTATTCCGATTTAATACAATTAATAAGGCACGATTGTTGCGTCCACGACGAAATGAAAGGCTATTATTGTACTTAATGCATACTTTTTTATTTATATTTATTAAGTTCAGTGTAACCTTTCGAGACTAATTGGATTGCCTTTAGTACGCTCGGTTTACTTTGACTGTTTAATTAATATTTTACAATCAAAAGCGGCAATTCATTCATAAATATTGCAATAATAGAAGATAAGGAAGCTGATATGTCTAAGAAGGTTCTTGTGGTCGAAGATTACGATGATGCGCGCCGTCTGTATAAGCAGATGCTTGAAGAGATCGGCTTTTCCGTCATTGAAGCCGAAGACGGGTACGAGGCGGTCGAACAATTTGATAAAGAACATCCGAGTTTGATTTTGATGGATATGGCGCTGCCCGGAATGGACGGAGTTGCGGCGACGCGCAGAATTAAAGATAGTACCGAACAGAATTACGTGCCCATTATCGGCATTACCGCGCACGGGAATTTTTATAATCAAAGGGCGACCGATGCTGGCTGCGATGCCATTCTCAGCAAGCCGATCGACCTGAAAAAACTCAAGCGAATTATTTCAAAATATTTGAAACCTTAAATTTTCTATTTTTTAAAATCAAAAAGAAAATTTCGTGTGACGTAGTAATTTGCAGTATAAAACTTTATAAAATCTGAAGCGGGCGACGAGGATCGAACTCGCAACTTTCAGCTTGGGAAGCTGACACTCTACCATTGAGTTACGCCCGCAATGTGTCCTTCACAGAAAATAATCAAAGCGCACTGCTCTGTCAATAATTTAGTAAAATTGAAGTAAAAGCTGAAAGTTTCTTTGTGAAATTGTGCTTTTATTCAAAGACCGAAATGAAAACCTTTCAGTATGTTGGTGAAATTAAGTAGTACAAAGAGCCTAAAAAAATTGGAATAAAAGACTATCATTTTAATCGTATCCTACCTAGCAGAATTGGCTAAATATAAATAATAATTTTTTACTCCGGCAATTTGTCCAGTCTCTATTGAGCAGTGGTTTGATAACTGTTTCAACCTAATAGTACTGTTTCAAAATTCATCAGCATTTATAAACATCATTAGAAATAATGTGTAGCTTAATAGATAAGTATTACTTTTTAAGCACATATAAATGGTTTAAAAGTTATACATATAAGAGAAAACGATTACTCAATTTTATCCGCAAGATCCGTTTTGTGGGGCGGTTAGGACCGTGGCGGAATCGAGTAATGAAATATTTGATAAGGCATTCGCCGAACCCGGTTTTATCCACAAATGAAACAACTTTGTTTCCAGACTTAAGTGCTGAGATGATCGCTAACGCCATTAAAACATCTGGCTATTATTCAGGTATCTATCTGCCGGAAGAGTATGTAAATAACATTATTGAAAACTATGAAGAAAAAAATGTTAGAAAATATAATAACCCTCATAAGGATTGGCAGGTTGTTGAAGCGATAGCCCTTGACCCAAAATTAGTTGAAGTTGCCAGGAGATATCTGAAAGTCGAACCTATTCTATACAGCACTTCGATTTATCGCTCCCTTCCTGTTGAAGATTCACAAAATTTGCCCCAATTAAATAAAAGAGAATTTCATTTCGATGTTGGAGATTTCAAAGATCTTTCCCTTTTTATTTATTTAACTGACGTAGATTTTGAAAGCGGACCACATGTTTTAATAGAGAACACGCATAATAAGACTTTTAAGCAGCTTCTAAGTCCAACCATAAATTTCGAGCAGGCAGTTAAAAAATACAAAGCCAGAATCAAAACCATCACGGGAAAAAAAGGGACGATGTTTTTTGAAGATTTGAGGTCATATCATCAACGTTCATTCGGTAAAAAAACTCGATTAGTTTTAACCGTAAACTACACATTTCACCGGCAGCCTCCAATTTGATAATTAATCAATGAATTTTTCTTTAATTAACAATTTTGATGTAAGAGTTCACCTCTAACAATTTTAACTAGGGGCAGTCCTTTCTATTCGTAAATCATCAAATCATAAGCGCATATAAGAGGATTTTTTCGCTTCTTTCTGCTATATTTCCAGCGAAATTGAAAAACATCTTTCGGAGATTTTTCTATGAACAAACTCGGAATTCTGTTTGCCGCATTATTATTTGCCGCTGCTTTTGGTTACAATTCTGTTCAAGCTATGGACGACAAACCTTTTTGGACAAACCAACTCGACGCCGAAACTTTCAACAAAATTCAGGACGAGCGCCTGCAAAATGCGCAGGAAGCAATCAATCGAATGCTCGCCGTTACGGGTAAGCGGACGATCGAAAACACGCTCGCGCCCTATGACGAAGCGCTGCTTTATCTGGACGCAGCTGCGCAGCAATCCGGCTTGATGCAAGAAGTCCACCCGGTAGAAAAATTTCGAACCGTTTCCGAAAAAATCTCGCAAAAAGTTTCCGCTTTTGCGACCGATTTATCCATAAACCGCAAGGTTTTCGATGCGCTTTCGGCAATAGATTTAACGGGCGTTGATGAGGAAACGCGTTATTACGTCGAAAAAACTTTGCGCGATTTTCGCCTCGCGGGAGTTGATAAAGACGAAGCGACGCGGGCAAAAATAAAAGCCCTACGCGACGAACTCGTTTTGATCGGACAGGAATTCGGGCGAAATATCCGCGACGATAAAGACCGCGTTACCGTCAACAGCGTCGCCGAACTCGAAGGCTTGCCGCAGGATTACATCGAAAGCCACAAACCCGCTGCCGACGGAAAAATTTTTCTGACGATTGATTACCCGGATTACATTCCGGTGATGTCTTACGCGAAAAGCGAGGATTTGCGCAAACGGATGTATCTGGCGTTCAACAATCGCGCCTACCCACAAAATATGGCGGTTCTCGACAAGATGGCTGCCAAGCGTTTTGAACTGGCAAACATTCTTGGTTTCAAAACCTGGGCTGATTACATTACCGCAGACAAAATGATCAAAACAGCGGCAAACGCTTCGGATTTTATTGACAAAATCGTTGAAGCATCCGGCACGCGGGCGACTAAAGAATATCAGGAATTGCTGAAACGCAAACAGCAGGACGCGCCCGGCGTGACGGTCGTTAACCCCTGGGAATCAACTTATTATTCCGAATTATTACGCAAAACAAATTACGCATTCGATTCGCAAACCGTCCGTCCGTATTTCCCTTACGAACGCGTTAAAGAAGGCGTTTTAGATGTGACGAGCAAACTTTTTGGCGTGACCTTCAAACAAGTAAAAGATGCGTCCGTCTGGCATCCGTTGGTTGAATGTTGGGAGATGTACGAAAACGGAAAGCTGGTCGGACGTTTTTATCTCGATATGCATCCGCGCGAAGGTAAATACAATCACGCGGCGCAATTCGGCGTGCGAACCGGAGTTGCCGGAAAACAAATCCCGGAAGCCGTTCTGGTCTGCAATTTTCCGGGCGGGACGTCGGGCGAAGACGGCTTGATGGAGTACAGCGATGTGACGACGTTTTTCCACGAATTCGGTCACCTTCTGCACACGCTTTTTGCCGGACATCACAAATGGATCGGCGTCGGCGGAATTTCGACCGAATGGGATTTTGTCGAAGCGCCTTCGCAAATGCTGGAAGAATGGACGAAAGACCCTTCAACACTGCAAACTTTTGCGAAGCACTACAAAACCAACGAACCGATTCCGGCAACGCTCATTGCGCAGATGAGTCGCGCCAACGAATTCGGCAAAGGCTTGGGCGTTCGCCGCCAGATGGTTTTCGCCCGTTTGTCGCTGAGCATTTACGACCGCGAACCGGGCAAGGTAAATACCGACGCGCTGACAAAAGAAATTTCCGCAAAATATTCGCCGTTCCCGACCGTCGAAGGCACGCATTTTCAAACTGCTTTCGGGCATCTCGAAGGCTACTCGGCGATTTATTACACTTATATGTGGTCGCTGGTTTTAGCCAAAGATATGTTCAGCCAGTTTGATAAATCAAACCTATTAGCACCGGGCAACACTGCAAAAGCCTATCGTCAAAAGGTTCTTGAACCAGGCGGTTCGAAACCGGCGGATAAGTTGGTCGAAGATTTTCTCGGAAGAAAATCCGATTTCAAAGCCTATCAAAATTGGCTGAATCAGGACGCCACCACTGCGAAATAAATTTTATGGGGAAATCCGATTAAAAGATTTCCCTGATTATTACAAAATATGGACATAAACTTTCGAGGAAAAAAAGCGTTCGTTTGCGGCAGTACGCAGGGAATCGGGCGAGCGGCGGCGATTGAACTGGCAAATCTGGGCGCGTCTATCGTTTTACTGGCGCGAAACGAAGAGGCGTTAGATCACGTGAAAGCGGAATTAAACAATTCGCAAAATCAATCGCATGATTTCATCGTCGCAGATTTTTCGAATCCGAATGAATTAAAAAACAAAATTTCTGAATATTTAAAAAATAACAGCGAGCCGGTTCACATTTTAGTTAACAACACTGGCGGACCTCCGGGCGGAAAAGCGATTGAAGCCGAACTGGATGAATTTATCAGCGCGTTTAGAAATCATTTGTTGTGCAATCAGATTTTAGCGCAGGCGCTCGTTCCGGGAATGAAAGCGGTAAAATACGGGCGAATTATCAACGTGATTTCCACATCGGTCAAACAGCCGATTCCGGGGCTCGGCGTGTCGAACACGATTCGCGGCGCGGTTGCCAGTTGGGCAAAAACTTTGGCAAGTGAGCTTGGCGAATTTGGAATTACAGTTAATAACGTTTTGCCGGGTTCGACCTGGACGGGAAGAATTAAATCTATAATCGAGACCAGAGCGCAGAAATTCGGCGAAACGACGGAGAAAATTCAAAGGGATATGGAATCGGAAATTCCTATGCGGCGTTTTGCTGAAGCGTCGGAAATCGCCAATGCGATTGCTTTTCTGGCAAGCCCCGCGGCTTCGTATATCAACGGCATAAATCTACCCGTTGACGGCGGAAGAACGAGCAGCTTATAAAAAAGAAAACTTTTCAAAAAATATAACTCAAAAAAGCCGGGACGACTAAACCCGGCTTTTTCAATGCGAAAATCCTTTAAGCTCAAGGGAAATTTAAAATTTCTTAGGCAACTGTCAAATTTGACAGTAGTTTAAATCGGCATATTATAAATAATTAAAACTTTCAACCGGGCTTCCTGTTTATCAAAGGGGGATAAATCATTGCGGAATAATATTTTATTCGTAAATAAAGATTAAATTCTAGGAGGTTTCTATGGCGCAATTTACAACATTGCAAAGAGCCGGGGCGGAGTTTTTAGGAACATTTTGGTTGGTTTTCGGCGGTTGTGGCAGCGCCGTATTGGCGGCTGCATTTCCACAGCTTGGCATCGGATTTGTCGGAGTTTCGCTGGCTTTCGGTCTGACCGTGCTGACGATGGCTTACGCCGTAGGGCATATTTCAGGCGGTCATTTTAATCCTGCCGTGACAGTCGGATTATTTACCGCGCGGCGGATTCCGGTTTCGGATCTGGCTCCATATATAATTTCGCAAGTTGTCGGCGCGGTTGTCGCCGCCGGAGTTTTATATGTAATCGCCAGCGGAAAAGCCGGATTCGATCTTTCCGGCGGGTTTGCTTCAAATGGTTATGCCGAACATTCGCCCGGCGGTTATTCGATGATCGCGGCATTTGTGGCAGAAGTCGTGCTGACGTTTTTCTTCCTGATGATCATTCTGGGAACGACCTCGCGATTTGCAAACGCCCAGTTCGCCCCGATTGCCATTGGTTTTGCGCTGACGCTAATTCATTTGATCAGCATTCCGGTCACAAACACTTCGGTCAACCCGGCGCGCAGCACGGGACAGGCAATTTTTGTAGGCGGCTGGGCGCTGGCGCAGTTGTGGCTTTTCTGGGTCGCGCCAATCGTCGGGGCGGCGCTGGCGGGAATCGTTCATCCGATTTTGGAAGGCAAAGCGGAACCGGAAATTCAAAACGTCGCCTCGCCGGAAGTTGTTCCTTCAAACTGATAATTTTTCAGTTTCGGATTAACCGAATGAGTTTATGCCTGAATGGTTTGATGTGGCATAATTTTGATTATCGGCGGTAAAGTAAAATTCTGCTTTCGTAAAACAGATGATTCTTTCCTTTCAAATAGATAATCAAAATTTCCAAATTAATTTGGCTCATTCGGTTGACCTTTCGATTCCGCTAAAATTTAACGGCGCGCAGCCAAACGCTTACGGCGTCGAGCAGGCAACTTCAAAACCGTGTGAGGCTGAAAGTTTGATCGGCGACACGCGGCGCGGCGGAAGCTGTAATTTCGAACAAATAACCTTTATTCCTCATTGCAACGGCACGCACACCGAATGCGTCGGACACATCACACACGAAAGGATTTCCGTCCGCGACCGCCTGAAAGACGCTTTTATTCCCGCAATTTTAATTTCAATCGAACCAGAAAACGCTTTTCAGACAGGCGAAAGTTATCCAGTTGATTTACAGGAAACCGATCTTTTAATCACTCGAAAAGCGATTGAAAATGCACTTGAAAAAATTAAAGCTCATCACTCATCACTCACCATTCACCACTCTCTAATCGTTCGCACGCTGCCCAATGACGAAAGCAAATTGAGCAAAACTTATCTGGAAGAAATTCCACCATTTTTCTCAACCGAAGCGATAAAATTTATTTCCGAGTTGAAAATCAATCACTTGCTCGTTGATTTGCCTTCCATTGACCGAATTTTTGACGAAGGAAAACTTTCCAATCACCGAATTTTCTGGAACGTTGAGCCGGGAAGTTTTGAAACGAACGAAGAAAGTTTTGTTCAACGAACTGTTACCGAACTAATTTTCGTTCCAGCAAATGTAAAAGACGGAACTTATTTTTTAAATCTGCAAATCGCGCCGTTTGCCGCTGATGCTGCGCCGAGTCGTCCTGTAATTTTTGAAATTTCAGCACAATAAATCCGGCTTTCCTCACGATAATTTTACAATGCGCCGCGCCACGGTTATGATTTTTTTAACAAAAAATTTAAATGACCAAAGAAGAACTTTTAGATCAAACTGCAAACAGCGAACTACTGCGTTTGCTGGAAATTAAAATCGAATCCGTCGAAAAGGGAAAAGCCGTGATTTCAATGCCGGTAACATCGCGCGTTCACCAGTATGTCGGGATCATGAACGGCGGCGTTTCACTTTTGTTGGCTGAAACAGCGGCTTCGATCGGCGTGGTTGCCAACAGCGATTTATCGAAAGTAACGCCCGTCGGGATTGAAATTAACGCCAATCACTTGCGTCCCGTCAGTCGCGGGCGTGTGACGGCTGAGGCGCGGGCGTTGTATCATGGAAAGACTTTGAGCGTTTGGCAGATTGAGATTAAAGACGAACGGGAGCGTTTGATCTGCATTTCGCGCATCACGATCGCGCTGAAAAAAGGCGGAGCGTTTCCCGAAAAAACGAATGACAGCTGAAAATTTAGTCGGATTTGAAAATTTACCGCAGACGATTCCGCATTTTTGCCTGGAATCTTTTCGCCGCAACAATAAACCTGACGCGATGAGCCATAAAATTGGCGACGTGTGGGTTCATTTATCAGGCGCGGAAATCATCAAAAGAGTAAAAAGCATTGCGCTCGGGCTTGCGGATCTGGGCGTCAAAGCCGGCGACCGCATTGCGATAATCTCCGAAAATCGCCCCGAATGGTCGCTCACAGACTTGGCAATTCTCAGCCTGCGAGCCGTCAACGTCCCTATTTACACTACGCAAGCCGTCGAACAGGTTCGCTATATTCTCGAAGACTGCGGCGCGAAAATGCTCTTCGTTTCCGGCAAAAAAATCTTTAAACACGCGGCGGAAGCCCTGCAATCTGTTGAATCACTGGAAAAATTAATTTTCTTTGACAGGGACGCTGTTCCTGAAAATGATTACCGCGCGACAACGCTCGAAGACGTGGAAAAACGCGGCGAAGAACTCGAAAAAATTGATTCGAAAACTTTCGAACGCTCTCTCGAACAAATTAAAACGGACGATCTGGCGACAATAATTTACACTTCCGGCACAACCGGCGAGCCGAAGGGCGTGATGCTCTCGCATGAAAATTTTACTTCGAATATCACAGTGGTTTCCAAAGGTTTGCCGATCAGAAATACAGATCGTTCGCTGTCGGTTCTGCCGCTTTCGCATATTTTCGAGCGCACGGTTTTTTACGTGCTTTGTTCAAACGGCGTTTCGATTCATTACGCGGCTTCGTTCGATCAATTAGCCGGGCATCTGGCGGAAGTTAAACCGACGATCATGACGGCTGTTCCGCGACTTTTCGAACAGGTTTATCACAAGATCGTGAAAAAAGGCATGGCGGCGGGAGGTTATAAAACCAAACTTTTTCAATGGGCTTTGGAGGTCGGGCAGGAATACTGGGAAGCAAAAGACACGCATCACACGGTTTCGCCCGCGCTTGCCCTGAAACATTCGATCGCCAGCCGACTTGTTTTTTCAAAGTGGCGCGCCGGAGTCGGCGGCAGTATCAGATTTTTCGTTTCGGGCGGAGCGCCGCTTTCAAAAAAATTATCCTATGCATTTTGGGCGGCGGGGATTCCGATTTTGCAGGGTTACGGAATGACCGAAGCCTGCGTCACGTGCGCGAATCGTCCCGAAGATAATAAAGTCGGTTCGATCGGAACTCCTTTCGAAGGCATCGAAATGAAAATTGCCGAAGCAGACGGCGAGATTCTTGTGCGCGGAAAAAATGTGATGAAGGGGTATTTTAATAAACCCGAAGAAACCGCGAAAGTTATTGACAAAGAAGGTTTTTATCACACAGGCGATGTCGGTTACAGGGACGAGGACGGGCATTTTTACGTAACCGACCGTATCAAGGATTTGTTCAAACTTTCAAACGGAAAATATATCGCGCCCTTGCAGGTTGAAAGTCTTTTAAAACAATCGCCGTTGATCAATCAGCCGGTTGTCGTTGGTTCGGGCAGAAAACAGGTCGGCGCGTTGATCGTTCCCGATTGGGAAGCTTTAAAGCAAACTCTTGAAGAAGAGGGAATTAAGGTGTCAGGCTCGCGCGAGGAAATGTGCGAAAATCCGCACGTGGTCAAGCGCGTCCAACGCGACGCTGTTGAACTGACGCGCGAGCTTTCCGATTACGAACGCGTCAAACGCGTTTACCTTCTGCCGCGCGAATTTTCCATTGATAAAGGCGAAATGACGCCCACTTTAAAAATTAAGCGAAGCGTGATTGATGAAAAATACGAAGAAGCGATTGACGAGATTTGCGGAAGCTGAAAGTAAATAAAACTGAAAGGGAAGTCGAAAATGGAAAATCACAGCCCCTGATTTTCCATTTTTTATTTTGAATCGATTAAGCTTTTCCTAGCGAAAGGCTCTCATTTTCGCCCAACAAATTATTGAGCAGTCTGAAATTTTTTTGCTTGTTGCTCAGCAGAGCTTCGGCGAGTTGGTAGAGCGGCGCCGGAATTTTTGTTTCCTTGCAGGCGACTTCGGATTGCGGAAACCGCGCATAAAATTCTACTTCGGCGGCACAAAATTCGCAGTCAGATAAATGTTCGCGGATAAATTCATTTTCATCCATTGTCAGCTCGGCTTTCTGAAAAGCCAGCAATCCTTGCGAGGAAGGACAGGTTGCGTTTTTGCAAAAATTAATCATTTTCAACGATTGCACCGAAAACATAGAATTCGACCGATTTAAAAAATTTCGTCTCAACGGGGAGTAAAAAAACATCTTTGGAAACATATTTGTTACAACAAAAATAAATCTGCAATGCTCCCCTACTTCCAAAACTTTACCCGAATTTTCCAAAAATATTTTTTGCACAAATTTTTGTTTTAAGTCAAAAAGATTCCTAAGTGTGATAATAGCAGAAGTTAGACTTGTTGTTTAACCTTCCCTAAAATTGTAAAAACTTGTTGCTCAAAACGAAAATACTTGGTAACATCTAAAGTGTAGTCAGTGAGACACATTCGTTTCACTAACTCCTGCCGAATTAAACGCTTGCTCGGCGGCTAATTCAAAAATAATTCAAATCCGTCTCAATATTTTGCAAAGCCTGAGAAAAAGTTTTTTGCAGTTAACTTTTTGCGGCTGTAGGTCTCAGTCAACAGGGAGATTTTTAGTTTAGAGAAGCCAAACTTTTTACTTCCGCCAGGTAAAACGCAAACTCCAAAATAATCAAGGAAACATTCGACAATGAGTGCTATTAAACAGCAGGAACGCATACCAAAACCCGCAGTAAACAACAAGCCCCTGAAGATCGGAAAGTGGACTGAAAGCCTCAAAAATTCCGATGTAAATCAGATATGGGCAGAGCTTCACCGCATCGTTTGTTCGCATCCGCTGGTTCGCGCCTCCCGTACCGCCGGACTGCTCGTAGAAGAAGGCAAACAAAACGCTTACACGGATTTAACACAGGAACTTTTTGTTGCACTGCTCAGCAAAGAACGCTTTCAGCATTATCTGGATTCGGAAATGTCCAATGCAGAAATCGAAGCGGAAATCAGCCAGATCGAATTGACGAATCTGCTGACGGCGGAACTGCGCAAACGTTACCCGGAATCCTACCGCCTTGCGCGCCGAATTTCCACTTTGATTCAAACCAGCAAAACTTTTAAACGCTTCGATAATATAGACAATTTAGACATTCAGCGTCGTCTTGCCGACCGCACCTACGGTTTATCGGAATGGGTAAATAAAAAATCGCGCCGCAACCAGCAGGAAATGGAAGAACGCGTTAAAACCGTTTCTTTTCATAAACGAGACACGCGAATGGTCGGCTGCACCGGCGACGCGCAGATCGTTATCAGCAATCCCGATCTGGAAGCTTTGATCGTCCGGGTTTTAAAAGCCATTGATTCGCCCGTCAACGTGCGCAGCCTGCGCAGTTTGGTTATGTCGCGCCTGCCGGTGATGGACATTTACTTAGTACCGATTGGCGGCGGAGATGATTCGGACGACGAACGAAAAATGGAACTTGATCCGGTGGACACGCGCGAAAATCCCGAACAGGATCTGCTGCGTCGCGAAGGAGAATCAATTGCCATCAGCTACGTCGAAAATTTTTTGACGAGTTTGAATAGGTCGGTGCGCGGGAAAGCCAAGCAGTATAACCGGATGATCAATGTTTTGTGGCATTGTTATTTGAGTTCTGACGGCGGAACGCAGTTGGAAGTAGCGGAAATTCTCGGCGTTTCCGATTCATTGGTCAGCGATTACCGCCACCGCATTGAGGCGCATTTGCAGCAGCTTTCATTTTCAGGCGTCGGCGAAGCACGCCAATTCGAACAGGCTTTGAAAAGCAAAGTTCGAAATTTGATAACCGTCGAAGAAAAAGTAGTTGTTTAAATTCAAAACGGAATAATTTATATAAATTTTCTCCCTCACACAAAATCCGGAATTTTCTCAAAAAAATTAAAACTTTGGCAGTTTGAAGTGTTAAAATACAACGGGAAAATTGCTCTGTTCCGGATTGTCTAAAAATTAAAATTACCTCAGACGCTTCCCGTAATGAAAACAAAAGCCGCCAATGTCTGCCAAAAAAGCCAACAGTTTCGATTACAAACCGCTCAAACCGGGTTTAAAAAAGCCGGGCGCGGAGGTTGAAAATACGCTTAAACCCGCCGGTTCGCACAAAAAAGAATCCGAAATACCACAGACTCTGGTTAATCCAAGAACGGCTTTTGAAGAAAAAAGCAAAGAAATTGAGTTGAACCCGAAAGCGGTATCGGTTGAGCTTAAAAAAGCCGAAGAAATAAATTCGAAGCCCATCAGTTTAAACCAAAATCCCCTCTCTTACGCCGAGGAGCAAAAACAAAATAAGCGCCGAAAAACAGTCGAAAAGGATATAAAATTATTAAGTCGCGACCGTTGGCTGGCTCGCAACGGGCATACTTTGACCTATATCGGAATTTTCCTTTTTACGTTGGTCGTCTATTTCCGCCCGTATGAATTAATACCCGCTCTTTCCGGTTTTACTTCAATCGCTTTAATTATCGCCGTCACGACGATTTTAATTTATCTTCCGACGCAGTTTGCCACTGAAGGAACATTGACGGCATTTTCAACCGAAGTAAAAAGCATCCTGTTTCTGGCACTGTGGGCGATAATCACGATTCCGATTGCTAAGGATCCGGGTCTCGCCTGGTCAACTTTTAATGATTCGTTCAGCAAGGTCGTGTTGATTTTTATCGTAATGGTCAACACGTTGCGCACGAAAACTCGTTTAAAAGGATTGATGTGGCTTTCGATCGGCGTCGGCGTAATGCTCAGTTACAAAGCTTTAAGCGCTTATCAGCGCGGCGAATTTAAGGTTGAAGGTTATCGAGTGGGCGTGGATTTCGGCGGAATGTTTGGAAATTCAAACGATCTGGCGATGCATCTCGTTATTTTCACACCGATTGCCATCGTTCTCGGAATTGCCTCCAAAAATTTCTTTTCAAAAATCGTTTATTTTGGAACCGCCGCGCTTATGATCGCAGGAAATATGGTGACGCAGTCTCGCGGAGCCTTTTTGGGACTATTGGCGATCGGCGGGATATTAATCTGGAAACTGGCTAAAAAACAGCGTTTACAGGTTTTCTCGATTGCGGCTGTGGTCGGATTTTTAGCGATGTTGCTGGCGCCGGGAAATTACGGAGTACGAATTCTTTCTATTTTTTATCCCGAGCTCGATCAGGTCGGCTCGTCCGACCAGCGAATGGAATTGCTGAAACAATCAATTCTGGTCACGCTTCGAAACCCTTTCGGCATCGGCATCGGAAATTTTCCGATCGTTGGCGTCAGGAATCTGGAAACGCACAACGCTTATACGCAGGTTTCATCAGAGCTCGGCTGGCTGGCGCTGGTTGCGTATGTGATTTTAATGGTCAGCCCGCTCAGAAAACTTGCAGCCATCGAGCGGCAGATGTTTGCTGCTGAGGATTTTTCGTGGATTTATTATTTATCGATCGGCTTGCAGGCTAGCATTGCCGGTTATATGGTTTCGAGTTTTTTCGGTCCGGTCGCGTATAATTGGTTTGTGTATTATCCGATTGCTTACGCCATTTGCCTGCGGCGAATTTACCAGATCGGTCAGGCAGAAAAGGGAATCGAAATAGAAAATCCGGGCAGTTTGAGCAATTATTTCAAACTGCAAAAAGCCTAGATGATTTTAATAGCTACGGCACAAATCGTTTTCTGGTTAAGCGTGGCGCTGCTTTTTTATGTTTACGCCGGTTATCCGCTCGTGGTGTATCTGGTAAGCATTTTGTTTCCCAAAAAAATTCAGCGTGCGCAATTTGAGTCGACGGTTTCAGTGATTATCACGGCTTATAACGAAGAACGCGATATTCGCGCCAAACTTCAAAACACTCTTGAAATAGATTATCCAAAAGAAAAACTCGAAATCATCGTTGCTTCGGATTGCTCGACCGATAAAACGGATGAAATCGTCCGGGAATTTTCCGCTCAAAACGTCAAACTATACCGTCAAAACGAGCGGCTCGGCAAAACTTCTGCGCAAAATATGGCGGTCGAAAAAGCTACGGGGGAAATTATTCTGTTTTCCGATGCGACGACGATGTACGAAAAGCAAGTTTTACGAGCGATGCTGCCGAATTTTGCGGATGAAAGCGTCGGCTGCGTCGCCGGAAAATTAATTTACGTTGACGCCTCGCGTTCGAGCGTCGGCAAAGGCGCGAAAAGCTATTGGAGTTACGAAACTTTTTTGAAGGAAAGCGAAAGCCGCGCGTGTTCGTTGATCGGCGCGTCGGGCTGTCTTTATTCGATTCGAAAATCAGCTTACCGGGCGATGTATCCGGAAGCGTGTTCGGATTTTTTGATCGCGACGGTGATGTACAGGCAGGGTCTGCGCACCGTTTACGAGCCGGGAGCGACCTGCGTTGAAGAAACAAATCAGCACAGTAAAAAGGAAATGCAGATGCGCGTGCGCGTGATCGCGCAAACTTTCACGGATTTATGGCGCAACCGCGAAATGCTGAACCCTTTGAAAAGCGGGTTTTACGCCGTCGAACTGTTCTCGCACAAAGTTTTGCGCTACGCTGTCCCGATTTTTCTGATTCTAATGGTTTTATCGGCAGGAATTTTAGCCATTCACAGCAATTTTTTCCTGTTGGTTTTTGCGCTTCAAATCGGATTTTACGCTGTTGCGCTTTTCGCCTGGCTGCTGGAAAAAAATAATTTGCGAATGGGCGCGTTAGCTATTCCGCTTTATTTTGTGCTGGCAAATCTGGCTTCGTTGCTGGGTTTTTATAAATTCCTCAGCGGCGAGCGTTATGCCCGATGGGAACCGATCCGCGAGAATAAAGAAAATATTCAAACAACGTAAAATGCCCGAACTCAAGACAAAAAATTCAAACGTTTTGGAAAAACGAATCGGCTCGGAAGTCGTTAGCGAAACCCCGCAGGTCAGTATCATCACGCCTGCTTACAACGTCAGCGGATTTATCGCCGAAACTCTCGATTCGGTTTTGTCGCAAACTTTCAAATCCTACGAAATTGTCCTAGTCAATGACGGCTCACCCGACACCATTGAACTGGAAAAAGTTCTCGCGCCGTATTTTAAAAATATCGTGTACATCAGACAGGAAAATGGCGGAACGGCGGCGGCTCGCAACACGGCGATAAAAGCTGCGCGCGGCGAATGGGTCGCTTTTCTTGACGGCGACGACATCTGGTTTCCCAAATATCTAGCTTCGCAATTGCACGCGCTCAAAACAAAAAACTGCGATTTGATTTATACGAATGCTTTGCTTTTCGGAAACGTTGGCAATCCGAAAGAAACCTATATGCACAAAAGCCCTTCGAAAGGAAAAGTGACGCCGGAAAGCTTGATCGAAGGCAGCTGCAATCTTTTAACTTCGGGAACCATCGCCCGCCGCGAAAAAGTTTTGGCTTGCGGGCTTTTTGACGAAGAATTACCGCGCATCGGAATGGAAGATTTCGATCTGTGGTTTCGGCTGGCAAAAAGCGGGGCGCGAATGGATTACCAGCGCACGGTTCTGCTGAAATATCGCGTTCGCCCAAACAGCCTGTCGGGTTCAAACGTCCAGCGCGCCGAACGCAGCATCCGCGCTCTGGAAATTATTGAAAGTAAACACGATTTAAACGAATTGGAAAAACGCGCTCTTGCTGCACGAATGGAAGAAGCTTTTGCCGAACTGGAACTTGAAAAAGGAAAATTCAATCTCGCGCAGGAAAATTTTGACGCCGCCGGCGAGCATTTCCGCCAGGCAAACGAATATTATCGAAGGCTAAAACTTGGGATTGTCATCAGGCTTTTGAAAACTTATCCGCAACTGGCGCTGAAACTCTTCAAAAAAATGCGCCCGGCGGATTTTGTTTTTGCAAAATCGAATGATTAACGAAATTTTCTAGTAGAAGAATTTAATTAAAACGAAACAAAACGAATAATAAATGGACGCCAAACCTCAAAACAAACCATCTTTATCGAACCAGAGCGCGTGGCTCTTGTTTGGCAAAGTGGTGGGTTTTGCGCTTAGTTTCCTGTTGCCGCTGCTGACCGTTCGTTATTTTACGCAGGATAAGGTTGGTGTTTACCGTCAAACTTTTCTGGTTATCACCAATGCGGTTTCGATTCTGCCGCTTGGCTTTTCGATGAGCGCGTTTTATTTTCTGAACCGCGAGCCGGAAAAACGTTCGTTTACGATTTTCAATATCCTGTTTTTCAATTTCATCACGGGCGGACTGGCTTGCCTAACGCTTTTTTTCTACCCGCAGCTTCTGGGAAATATTTTTCAGTCTGATGAAATGACGCGCCTCGCGCCTTTGATCGGCGTGGTCATCTGGCTCTGGATTTTTTCAACGTTTCTTGAAATCGTTGCTCTTGCCAATCAGGAAACCAGGCTGGCGACGGCATTTATTATTCTGGCGCAGTTTACAAAAACGCTTTTGATGGCGGGCGCGGTGATTTTATTTACCACGGTCGAAGCATTTATTTACGCGGCGATTTTTCAGGCGATTATCCAAACGTTTATTTTATTGATTTATCTTAAAAAACGTTTTCCGAATTTTTGGCGAAGTTTCGATCCTTCTTTTTTTCGGCAGCAAATTGTTTACGCCGTCCCGTTTGGACTTGCCGGAATTCTTTATACGATTCAAACGGACGTTCACAATTATTTCGTCGGCTACCGTTTCAGCGAGACGGATTTTGCGATTTACGCTTACGGCTGTTTCGAATTGCCTCTGATCGCAATGCTTTACGAATCAATCAGCGCGGTGATGATTCCGCGCATGAGCGAGCTGGAATCGCAGGGGAAAAAGCGCGAAATGATTTTAACGACCGCCGGCGCTATGCAAAAACTCGCCTTTGCATATTTTCCGCTGTTCGTTTTTATGATGATCGTCGCCGAAGAATTTATCACGACGCTATTTACCAAAAACTATGCGGCGAGCGTTCCGATTTTTCGCACGAATTTGCTGCTTTTGCCGTTTTACTGTCTGATGCTCGATCCAATCGCACGCGCCTTTCCGGAAGTCGGAAGATTTTTGCTGAAAACCCGCGTCGCGCTGTTTTTCGTGCTGATCTCGGCTCTGTATTTTGGGATTCAGCATTTTGATTTACAGGGAATGATCGTCATCGTCGTGGCGTTTGTTTTGTTTGAACGAATGATTTCCGTTTCGAAAATCCTGAAAGTTTTGGAAGTTGGACGAAGCGAACTTTATTTGCTTAAAAACGTCGGCAAAACGGCGGTTGCGGCAATCGTTTCGGGCGGGATTTTACTGGCGTTTTACTGGGCGGCAAAAGACGTTTTGTTTTCTTTTTGCATGAATTTCAGCCGCCAATTTCTGGCTTGGATTCACTTTGAAAAAATCGCGGATTTGGCGGGCGGAAGTTTGTTTTTAGGAATTTGTTTTTTAATTTTTATTTCTGTTTATTTAATCGTCGCCGACAAATTGGGCGTCATCGAAAACAATGACAAAGAAAAATTGAAAAACGTTTTTCGTAAATTGAAACGCGGACGCCGTAGCAAAACTCTCGATCTCAGACTCGAACCTCTGGACTAAAAAACTTGAGCACAACTTTAACGCAAAAAATTTTTATTCCGCTTTCGCATTTCCGACGCCGTCGGCGAGTCGATCAAATTGCGGTTTTCGAAGCGTATAAAAAAGGTTTGGAGTTTCGCCGCAAGGCAAAAAACTGGCATGAGGAACAAAAACTCGATTGGATTTTAGACGCTCTGCGCGCAACCGTCCGCCGCGCCGCCGCAGAAACCGATTATTACGGCGAGCTTTTCCAAACGATAAATTTTGACCCGAATTCAAATTTCGATTTTGACGATTTTGCCAAAATTCCGGTTTTAGAACGCGAAAATATTTTTGAGGCGAAAGAAAAAATCCTGTCCAAAAGTATTCCGCGGGAGCAATTATTAAAAGATGCGACGGGCGGTTCGACCGGGACGCCGACAGAAATCTGGCTGGGACCAGAAGAACGCGGCTGGAAGGAAAGCAGTCTGGATTTTTCGTTTGAAAACATCAATGTTCCGATCGGCTCGAAAATGGCGTTTTTTTGGGGGCATCATCTCGACCCGAAGACTGCCGACAATTTCCGTGACCGTGTGCGGGCATTTGTCTCAAACGTTCGCTATTTCGATTGCTTTCGCCTCTCGCCGGAAATTTTCCGAAAGTATCACGCGGAATTTGAAAAATGGTCGCCTGATTGTATCGTCGCTTACGCCAGCGCGCTCGGGCAATTCGCCGAATTTTTAAAGGAAAACGACATTCGTCCGCAAAATTACCCGAAAGTTTGCTTTGTGACCGGCGCGGAAAAGCTTTATCCCGAACATCGAAAGTTGATCGAAGAAGTTTTCGGCAAACCCGTTCACGAGCGTTACGGCGGGCGTGATTTCGGCGTTGTCGCAATGCAGACCAAGCCGGAAAAAAATCTCGAATACGAAATTGACTGGGCTTGGGCGCTGCTCGAACCTGAAACCGAAGAGGAAAATTCGCCGATTCTCGTCACGAAACTTCACGCCGACGGAATGCCGATGATTCGCTATCGCGTTGGCGATCTCGGAAAATTTCCGGCGGGAAGTAAAAGCGGACATCCAACTTTTCGATTGGAAGAAGTAACCGGACGCGAGCTCGATAGAATCTGGCTTCCGGACGGCAGATGGATTTCCGGCGCGGAATTTCCGCATCTTTTAAAATCGCTACAGGTTAGAGAATTTATGTTCGTTCAGGCGGAAAATTACAGCGTCGAATTGCAAATCGTACCAAAAAACGAATTCAGCGAAAAGGAAGAGAACGAAATTTTACAGACTTTGAAGGCGAATCTGGAAGGCTTAAACTTCACTCTAAAACTGGTCGAAAAAATTCCGCGAACCAAAGCCAACAAATGGCGCCCCGTAATTACCCTCGTCAAAAAATAATTTATGCAGAAGGATTTTCAGCAGACAATTTCAGATAAGCGCGTTTCAATCGCCAAACTTTCCGGGGCAATTTATCCGGAAAACGAAGGCGAAAATGAAATACTCCGCGCCATCTGCGAAAATGTGAAAAATCTCGGCTGGTTGGACGAAAGCCGCGGCGCGTTCGGAAAAGTTATTCCGGAAGGCGCCCGCGTTTTGATCAAACCTAATTTCGTTTTGCATAAAAACTTAGGAAATGACGGATTGCTGCCGCTAATCACGCATCCTTCAGTTATAAAAGCGGTCGCCACCGAAGTTTTAAAAGCGAATCCCGCGCAGGTTTTAATTGGTGATGCGCCGATTCAGGCGTGTGATTTTGCAGAACTTTTGCGCGTCACAGGTTTGGATAAATGGTCGGAAAACTTGCAAAAAAACGACGCGCGTTTTAAAGGCATTCGCGATTTCCGGCGAACGATTTGTGTTTATAAAAACGGCGTTCGGCAGGCGGAAGAAAATCTTCAGCCGTTGGAAAATTACGTGCTTTACAATCTCGGAAAAGAAAGCTTGCTTGAACCGTTGACCGACGGCAAAAATTCTTTTCGTGTAACCAGTTACGACCCGCGGTTGATGGCGAAAACGCATTCGCCCGGCAATCACCAATATCTGGTCGCCCGCGAAGTTATCGAAGCCGATGTCGTTATCAATTTGCCGAAACTCAAAACGCATAAAAAAGCGGGAATTACGAACGCGCTCAAAAATCTGGTCGGCATCAACGGCAACAAGGAATTTCTGCCGCATCACCGCGTCGGCAGTTTGGACGAAGGCGGCGATTGTTATCCCGAAACCGATTTCGTCAAACGCGCTCTGGAAAATGTTTTCGATCAGCAAAATATGACTGTTTCAGGCACAAAAAGAAAAATTTTGGCGACGGTCGGCACTCAGCTCGAACGGATAATGCGTTTAAAAGGCGACGAGATCGGCATCGAAGGCGCGTGGTCGGGAAACGAAACCGTTCCGCGAATGACTTTGGATTTAAACCGGATTGTGCTGTACGGAAAGCCTGACGCAACGCTCGCCGAACATGTTCAAAGAAAAGTTTTGCACCTTATTGACGCGGTAATCGCCGGGCAGGGAGACGGACCGCTGGCTTCTGAAAAATTTCCGTTGGGAATGATTTTGGCGGGTGAGAATGCTGCGGCGATTGATTGGATCGGTGCGCATTTGCTCGGATTTAACGCCGGAAAGATCGCTCTGTTCAAACAAGCATTCAAAAATTTTCGCTGGCGTATTGCGGATTTTGAAGCGGCGGACATCGAAATTTTAACGTCTGAAAATGAAAAATCCCAGTGGGAAAATTTACGGGAAATCGCCCGGAAGCAAAATGTAAAACTTCCGGCGGGCTGGCGGAATTCCAAAGCTTAAAGCTAGCTGTTCAACGGCGTGGATTCTGGATTATTTATTTTATTAAACCTTTTAAAAGTAAAATGACATCAACGCAAAATTACCAAGAATACACCCAGCTGGCAATGAAAAATTTTGCCGGAAAGGGCGACGAAAGTCGCTTTTTGCTGGTAAATGCGGTCGTTGAAAGTTTTCAGCCGAAAAGAGTTTTGGATGTCGGTTGCGGAGCCGGACAGGATTTGTTGACGTTTCTGGAAAAAACCGGCGCTTTTTGCTTCGGAATTGATGCTGCCGAAAACATGGGCGAGATTTTCTCCGGTAAATTCGATAAAAGAGTTTCTTTCGCGCGTTCGGTGGGTGAGAAACTGCCTTTTGCCGATGAAAGTTTTGATGTTGTTTTATGTCAGGTTGCGCTTCCTTATATGAACAACAGCGAAACGATCGCCGAAATTGCCAGAGTTTTACAGCCGGGCGGTTTTTTCCTGCTTAAAATTCATGCTCCGGCGTTTTATTTTGAAATGATCCGGCAGCGCGTAAAAACCGGAAGCGCCAGACAAATCGCCTATCCTTTAATTTGTTTGACCGCCGGAATGTGGCATTTGATTACCGGAACACAACTGAAAAACGGAATCTGGCAGGGAAAGGAAATTTTTCAGACCAAAAGGTTTCTGGAGAGGGAATTTTTACGAAATAATTTACAAATGAAGCGGTCATTGCCTGATACCAATAAGGAAACGCCGTCGTTTCTAGCAGAAAAAATGGGGGCAGGCAAAAACATTCAGAATAATCCGGGCGATTAAAGAATTAAGTTTAGACCTCAGGACTACCATTGAAAAACTTTGTTTTATGAATGCAGATTACTTTTCAAAACTCAAAACCGCGCTTCCCTGGTTGGTCAGATATCCTTTCGTTCAGGCAAAATCCCGTTTGTTGGCTGACTTAAAACCTAATAAAAATCTGATCTTTGTTATTGCCAATCATTTTGAGCCCGCCTGGAAAGATGGCGGCGCTTACAATATTGACACGCAGCTCCGGCGCGTAGATAAATGGCACAAGATGGCGCGAGAAACCGGGGAAGCCGTAAGGGACGCCGACGGAACAAAATTTCGCCACACGAATTTTTATCCGGGCGAGCAATACGAACGCCGAATGCTGGATAAATTGGCTGAAATGCAGCGCGAAGGTTTGGGCGAGGTGGAAATTCATCTTCATCATGGCGTGGAAGCGCCAGACACGTCTGAAAACTTACGCCGGGCGCTGCTGGAGTTTCGCGACCGGCTGGCGGAAGAACATAAATGTCTCTCGCGTTTCGAAGGCAAAAAGGATCCCTTTTACGCATTTGTCCACGGAAATCTGGCTCTCGCCAATTCTTATCAGGGACGTTTTTGCGGCGTAGACGAGGAAATGCAGATCCTGCAGGAAACCGGCTGCTATGCGGATATGACTCTGCCGAATGCGCCGCACCCAACGCAGGTTTCGGTGATCAATAAAATTTATGAATGTGGTTTACCACTTTCCGAGAAAATTCCGCATCGAAAAGGTAAACCTGTTTCGGTTAATGGAAATTACCCCCAATTACCACTTATATTTACTGGACCGCTGATTTTAAATTGGACGCGCCGCATCAAGGGTTTTCCGGTTCCGCGTATTGATGACGGAGCCTTGTCGCAAAATCAGCCGCTGGATCTGGCTCGACTGAAACGCTGGCAAAATGCCAACATTATAGTAAACGGGCAGCCGGATTGGGTTTTTGTTAAACTGTATTGCCACGGTTTTTTCGATTACGACCAACAGGCAACCATCGGTGAAGGCGCGCAAAGATTTTTTTCGGAAATCATTGAAGACGGAGAAAAAACGGGCGGTTACAAAGTTCATTTCGCCAGCGCCCGCGAAGCCTTTAACATGGTTTTAGCCGCGATCGATGGCAAAAAAGGTTCGCCGGGCGAATTTCGGGATTATCGTCTGCAAGCGATCATGAGCGAACAAAAAAACGTGGCAAAATCCGTTCAAGAAGTTTCCGCGAATGGTTAGAGAAAATGGCAAATCCGATTGATACTTTACGAAAATTAAAGGGACGCAGTCTGCATGAAATCCGCGTGCGCAGCGAACAGGCGATTTCCGCCCGCACCGAACAGATCGGTCTGAGCGGAAAACTGCCCACCAATGAAGAATTTTCCACCCTGATTGATAAATCATTTTTCGAAAGTGAAAATCCCATCCCGGAAAATTTGCGTGCCGTTTTTTACGAGCAAACGCGAAATTCATTCTTCCAATCTTTCAACAACCCAGAAAAAACTCTGGAGATTTTTCGCCAAAAATTCGGTGCTTCCGTGGAGAATGCGATTATTGAACGCGCCAATCGAATAATCGAAGGCAAATTCGATTTGCTCGGTTATCAAAACCTGGATTTCGGCGAACACGTTGACTGGCATTTCGAACCCGTCGCCAACAAACATGTGCCGCTCCGCCACTGGAAACAATTTGACGAACTTTCGACCTTTGAAACCGGCGACAAAAAAATTATCTGGGAACTCAACCGTCACCAGCATTTTTTCACGCTCGGGCAAGCTTACTGGTTTACCGGCGATGAGCGCTTTGCGAAAACTTTCGCGCTGCAACTCGATGAATGGATAATGCAGAATCCGCCGGGGCTGGGCATAAACTGGTCAAGCAGTCTGGAAGTGGCGTTTCGCGCGATGTCATGGCTGTGGGCGTTTCAATTTTTCAAAAATTCTGCCAGTTTTACGCCCGAACTTTTTCACAACGCGCTGCGTTATTTGTATCTGCACGGCAGGCACATCGAAAAATATCTTTCGACCTATTTCAGTCCGAACACGCATCTGACGGGCGAAGCGCTCGGGCTTTTCTACATCGGCTCGCAGCTGAAATTTTTTACCAGAAGCGAGCACTGGCAGAAACTCAGCGAAGAAATTCTCCTTGCTGAACTCGACCGCCAGATTTTGCCGGACGGCGTTTATTTTGAGCAAAGCAGCTGGTATCAACGATATACGGCGGATTTTTATACGCATTTTTTGATTTTAAAATCACTGGATAAATCCGCAGAAATTGATCAAAGTAAAAATGAGAAACTCGCGTCCAAATTGCAGCATCAGTTCGATTTTTTGATGCACATCACACGCCCAGACGGGACGACGCCGCTGATCGGCGACGATGACGGCGGCAGAAATCTTCCGTTGAGCGAAAGCGAGCCAAACGATTTTCGATATGTTCTGGCAAATGGCGCGGTTTTATTCGGGCGCGCCGATTACAAATTTGTCGCCAAAAATTTTGCGGAAGAAACGCTCTGGCTGCTGGGCGAATCCGGCGCAACTGCTTTTGAAAATCTTGAATCTCATCGCCCGGAACAGGCTTCGCGCGGATTTACCGCTGGCGGTTATTTCGTCATGCGCGACGGCTGGAGCGATACGGATAATTTTTTGCTGATTGACGGCGGGAATCTGGGCGCA
>JADMIO011621099.1_pt1 | contig 36243 bp, 36 predicted proteins | sample 8958161 | NCBI WGS metagenome assembly JADMIO01 (sample SAMN16585339, study PRJNA669376) | soil metagenome | isolation source: Crop rotation soil | place: USA: Cullars Rotation, Alabama | collected 2011
CGCGACAACTTGTCCACGTGGAATTCTAAGCTTAGGATCCCAATGTGCTGGAAAGGTGAGGAGATGTCATCGACTTGGATGAAGGTATTCACGGCCATCGTAATATTCACCACCGTCGCTTGATAGTTCGAATCGGTGGGACTGAAGGTACTGGGAGGTAACAAAGCACCTTGAATATTCAAAGAACAGTTGTAGAGCATGGCCTGCACATTAACGCGATTGTTTATGTCATAGATCATGCGAGTACAATAAGGATATTCAGAGAGTTCATTGGTAGCGGACACCACCTGAAGAATCAAACAACTGGAGAACAGCAGAATAAGCGTGCTAGCAAGAAAGCTCATGGTAACTATAAACTAGTGGTAGATTAGAGGGTTAGGGGAGGCGGGCGAGGGAGGTGAGGCGAGGCTGATTCAAAAACTTGGATTCAAGTTGGAGCAAATCTTTTGTGTTGGTTGAACCTATTACCGGTAAAAATCGTTATTATTACCGGTACAGTTAAAGTCTCTGCGTGTTTGCTGTTGATCTCTCCCCATCTTCCTCTCTCACAGCAGCTTCTTGCAGCCAAGGGATCCAAGGGATGCCGCTCCAAGTTGCTGTTCGTATGTGGTTTCTATCATTTGTTTGCTTGTTTCTGAATCGAGTTCTTTATGCCGCTAACCTGGCGGATTATCCTTATTGCACGGGTCTCCTCTTTGATTTTAACCATGAAATCGATGTTGAGGCGATGCTTTACAACTGTTCCTCGAATATCCAAGGAGCTTTATTGCCTCCTAGTACCTTTAGTCCCACGAAATCGAATTATCAAGCCACAGTAGTAAATGTATCGATGGCGGTGAATTCCTTCATCCAAGTCGATGACATCGCGACCCAAGTCACGTTGGATATTTGGCTCAGGCAATGGTGGCAAGATCCTCGGATCAAATTGCCAGAAGAAATGTGGAACTCTCTCAATCCAGCGGTCTACAGAGAAGGGATCGAGATCTCCCCATACATCCGGAATTCGAACGAGTTGAATATTTGGTTACCCGATACCTATATCATCGAATCCGTCGATACCCAGACGGTATCTGAGTTGATTCATCTGTTTCCGAATAGTTATTTGTTTTGGTCGCGTCATTTTCTGTTGACCTTAACTGAGCCCACCATGGATCTCCACAACTATCCGAATGATCAACAAGACTTCACGATTACCTTTCAGAGCTTTGCGTACTCGACGGATTATGTGAACTTGACATTCATTGAACCGAGTGGAGGGGTGGTGTTCACCACCGAGAGCAATGGGGATTACTATGTCTCTCTGAATCAGATTTGTAAGCCTCCGTAATGTTGTCCCCATGTCACTTTATTATGGTTCTCTTGTTTTCTGCCAGGGACCTATCAGTCTTATTCTGCTTATGTAGCCGATGCTCCCTCGGGGATTTTCTTTGATGAGAATCGATTATATTCCACGGTATTCACCACGTTGACCTTTCAGAGGCAGAGTTTCGGGATTGTGTTTCGTCTGGCATTGCCAATTTGCTTGTGCCTGTGTGTGGCAGGATTCTCCTTTTGGGCTGCGGAAGACAAGCGGATCGATGTGGTGATGAATATGTTGTTGGTCACGGCGGCTTTGTATCTGGTGATCGGAACTGTGATTCCTCTGGTGGGCTACTACACGATTCTGGATTATTTCATCACCACGGCCTTCATCATTTTGGCTGCGACGATGGGGATTCATTTCATTTTGATCAAATTCGAGCAGAAGAAAGACAAGTATCCCTTGTTGGCCTTTGTTTATGTCTGTTCGATTTATTTCTTTCGAATGTTGTGGGTTCCCTTGGCTTTGTTGGCCTTCATTTACTACTTCCAATTGTTCGATAGTCTGTTCATCATCATTCCCTATGCTATCGTCTGGGCCTTGGCCATTGGCAATGGGATCGCCCATTACCCCAAGATTCGAGAGACCTACTACACTTCTCTCGCTCACATCAAGCACATTCAACAAAAGAAAGTGGAAACCTTCAATAGCAGCCAGGACATCGAGATGATTAGTAAAACCAGGCCGAGTTCTCTCTCTTCTCCTTCCTCTTCTTCTCACAAAGAAGACAGCGTCAGGAAACTCACCACTCTGGAGAAGATCGCCACAAGGGCAGGTCTAGTCGATGATGCTGCCAGCAAAGTCTCTCTGCACAATGCAGAACTCACCAACGCCTCTGGCTCCGTGACCAATGTGTATCTACAGCACATGCAGGAGCAGCGAATCCGGGAATCGAATGAGAGAGGTCGAGTGAGTGAGATTGATGACTCTGACGATGAGGAAACATAATTTTCAATAGCCCTCATCCTTGTAGATTACATGGAAAGGAAGGTACAGTATTATTGCATTGTATTCAGCACTTGCTAAATGACATCTTTATCTTCTTATCACACACCTAGTATCATTTTTTACGACTCTGTTCTGGTTGCATCTGTCTGTTTTGTATTTGATTGTTTTTTCTTTTGTCGCCGCGTATTTTTGCTCTGTTGATAGTTGTTATTGTTTTCTCATTCCCATTGTACAAAAGGTAGTTTGTTGCTATGTGTGAGTAATACTTGGAGATGGGGAATAATTATTAACTACTCTGACACTTCCTCTGTTTCTCTGCTGTCACGCGAAAAAAACTGGTTCTAGGAAGGTTTAAGCTGCCAGCTTGATGGGAGTGAATTTGATCAGTTGAAAGAATTCATATTTGCCTTTCAGGAGGAAGTAACATCCGAACATCATACACACATGCCAGCCACTGTGGACGAGCCAGTAATTCTGCCTAGAGATCCAATAAGAAAGACCAGAAACGTTTAATTAGAGGGGGAAATATATTGAAGAATATGGAGAGTTTGAGGTTTTACCTGTTCTGAGTGGCAAACGAAGTCAATCCAACAATACCTAACACTGCTCCGATGAACACCGACCTCAGCTGCCACAGAGCTCCTGAACAACTGCGCGATGACCGAGAGGAGGAGTCGACATCCTCGGAATACCGGTCTTCAGAAGACATATTGTTGTTGCGATGATAATAAAACAAGTTGGAGGGAGAGTGGATAGATTGGTAGGACCTTCTCCGAGGCAAGCTGCTGGTGCCATGGGAAGAAGAAGCTGTCCTACGATCTTGCTCCGCCGATCCTCTCAGTGGGTTCATTTCTTCATTGTCTTCCTCTTCCTCTTCCTCTATATTCACCCCGACCATTTCCACATCTCGTGTCAGTGGGTTGTGTTCACTTGAGGTAGCAGGAGCACTACTGATCCTGGCCGGTTTCCTCTGTCGTCTGCGATCGGGCGTGAGTCGGAATTTGTCTTTGATTCTGCCAAACAACGAATCTCGCCGGGTCGTGGAGGAATAGAAACAACAGGCATAATAGAGCCAGCTCAGGGCCAGGATCAGAGTGGCCAGGGTGAAGCTGAAGACAATGTTCATTGGGTTGGTGGCGCGGTTCACCGTCATCGACAGCAATAATCCAAAGATCACCACAAACACGATGCTGTGCAATCGTTCCGAAAAGGGGGCGTAGAACAGAATAATCATGATGATCATCACATCCGAAAACAGAATGTCCATCACTTGCAAGGTTTGGAAGGACAGATCAAACAAACAATAGTAATCGGTGTCGCAGAAATGATAAAAGAATGAGGAGGCCATGGCAAAGGTCAGCCCGATCATGATGATGTAGAGCTGCTGCGCATAAGCAAACGCTATGGCCGGGATCATGCAGAGATTTGTTAAGACCAATGTCAACACCTGAACAAGAGGAGATCGTCGTGATTGAGGAGAGAACGGGGGGAGAGGTGATCAGTGAGTTCGAAGTACCTGGAGAAGATACATGGACTGGGATTCGGTCAGGGTATCACATCTTTCTGAAGCCCACGGATATCTAATAGACATAGAAAGAATGGAGTTGGGAAATTGGAGATAAATCACTAGGCATTCCTCTTACTTGCAATAGCAGACGGAAGTGGGAAAGTAGTTCGACTCCACGAAACAGATCCCATGAGCACAACTATCGGGAGGACAAAACCCCAGTACCACATTCATCATGGCTTTTCGACCCGTAATCTCAATCCCTTCCGCCAGACTAGTGGTGGAAGAAGAGGAGGAATCGTCTTCGGTGAGCAGCAGAAACAGATTGTCGTTGGTCACATCCGTGGTGGTCATCGGGATGGCCGGGTAGAGGAGGGTCCACTTGTACACCACCCGGATCGAGATCACACTAGTGTTGTGAGCGGTAGGTTTGAGGGACGAAAGAGGGAAAGAATTGAGCAGCTGAGCTTCTTGAGTTAAGAGTTCGAAAGCATTCAAAGACTGTCTCAACAAGTATTCCTTTTCGGTGAGATCGGGATCCTCCCCACCTTCATAATAAGCCGGATTCGGGTTGAAGGGAAGATTACCCATCCGGCAGCTCACCACATATTGTTTCTTGGTTTTGAGATAGTCAGCTAACATCGCCTCCAAATCCACTATCGGGCTGGACTGGAGTGCAGAGGAACCCACCTCCAAGGAATAATCAAATTTGAGAACTAGTTGAAAGGCTCTTCCATTCGGCAACAACTGGGCTTTGTCTGAATTCATGAAGGGGACTAAGAACAACATGCCCTTAGGTCCGATCAGAGGGTTGGGGGGGTAATCCCACAAGTGAGTCGCGGTGTAAGAGAGATAAGCCGGATCCAGATACACCGATTTCATCATCGCTATCGAATAGCCCAGCTGAGGATGGTTGAGATAAGAAGAGAACTCAGTATTCGAGGCTAAGTTGTAATTCAGTTCGTAGTTGGAGCTGAGCACGAGATCCATGGTGGCATTGTTCTGGATTCGATTCATTTGGGAAGGATCAGCCAGACCGTACAAGACAGTGGAAACTCGAAGTATCCAGATGCCAGGCAAAGGCAAGGGCACCTTCAAAGTCAACAAATCAGCAGGAGAGGAGAAATTGCAGAAGGCATTCAAGGTGATGTTCTGAGAAGACACCGAGTAATAATTCATCTCCTCGTCCGACTGATCCAAAAACAATTCCATCTGACTAGTCCAGTGGACACTCGTGTCTTGATCATCATCAATACAGAGCAACGGGATAAAAGAATCGAATTTGGGTTGTAATTCTAGAACCAGCGTATGAAGGTTGCTGGGGATGATCATCGAATAGGACTTCGCCGCTGTTAAGCTTCCTGTAAGGTTCTGACTCGCTGTGAACCTGATCTGATCACCTAATATCTTCACATATCCATTGTCGCCGTCACTAGCAGGATCATCCTGGTTTGTATCTGAAGCGCGAGAAGAAGAAGAGGAGGATTGCTGGACGGTGATCAGAGGAACCATGCTCTCGCAGACCATCGAGCTGGGATTATAATACGCAAAGTCATTTTCACAGATTTGAATCGTCGACTGGATAATCACACTGACCGGCACAGGTGAACCGGAGAAATACCGATAGGAATGGAGCAATTCTCCTCCCCAGATTCCCAGGTACAGGATCGAAGCAGTGGGCTGATTGTCGATCAAGGTGATGGCATTGCTTCCGTCCGTGGGGAAATCAAGGATATCATCGTAGAGGGAAGGGGTAGGCACTCCATTATACCGCATCAACACTTTGGGTTTAATGTCTTGGTATGCGGTAGACTGGCCCTTCTCGATGGTGATGGTAGTGGAAACACTAAATGAATGCCGGGGAATGGTGATGTAGGCATAATAGATATTATCTGCTGTGATACTCCCATAAAATGTTTCTTCGTACGCTGCAACAAGCCATAGACTAAGCTGCACGAGAAATAGTGCGAAACAACTGCAGACTCTAAATTGCATCTTTGATCGAGTTGATCTTCGATTCGGCTAGTTTCGGGGTAATGTAACTTTGTTGTATTTGGGGCTTTAGGATCGAGATCTCGGGATTTGAGAAGAAGAAGTTTCTCTACCTGTTCCCCCTTGCAACTTGCTGGAAGCCTTACGATTTGGATTGCAAATCCAGGCAGTTTTTCATAAAAAGATTCGTTCGTTTGCACCTGTTTGTCAACGAATCCCTGTTGCTACTTCTTCGTTTCGTGCTGCCTCTGTTGTGAAACTCCAACATCGTTTCCTTTCCTCTCATCATAGAATGAAAGGTTGTTGCCCGCCCAATGCAGAAAAATACTTAGCTCCAGATTACAAGTTTGTGGGGCAGTGTCATAAACTCGCCGATGGCTTAGAATATTATGCCACAGGAGATCCAAAGACCAAAAAAGCTGTGTTGCTGATTAATGATATCTACGGCTGGAATGGGGGTAGAACCCGCAATATCGCTGATCATTTGGCGGAGAACGGGTACTATACTGTCGTTCCCAAGTTGTTAACCCCTCCTGTAGATGGTGGTACCGATGGCGATGGTAAGTCTCAAGAACATCCTTCACCATGCTCCCCAGTACTACTGCTTACATTTTTGCTGGATAGGCTTCGTGGAGCTGCCTGAGATCCCAAAGTTCTTTGAGATCCTGAAGGAACATTTCACTTATGAGCGTAAGCTGCCCTCTCCCATGTATCTGTCGCCATTCTGTTGTTTGATCAAGAACGAATTATTCTTATTCTCCTTTATTAGAGCTTGAGCCCAAAGTGCATTCCATTACTCAGTTTATCAAATCCCAGGGAATTGAGAAAATCCATTTATTGGGGTTCTGCTGGTGAGATTCCGAGTTTTTTTTCTCTTGTTCTGTTTCCTAATCGTGATATTGGTTACGTAGGGGTGGATGGGTGGGGTGCCATTTGTTAGCCTCCCCAGCAGCTCATCAGTATGCGGATATGGCCATTGGACATCCTTCTGTCCATTTGGAAAGCTACTGTTTTTGTAGAGACATGCAGGATCTGTTCGACAGAGTCCAAAAGCCTTTGTTCTTGATGCCCGCCAAGGGAGATCCTGACGAATTCAGGGAAGGAGGAGCCTGTTTTGAGTCAGTGAGGTCTCGCCATCCCTCTTCGAAGTCACTCGATTTCCCTGAGCAGAACCATGGTTTCATTCCCCGTGCTGACTTGAGTGTCCCCGAAAACAGGGAAGCGGTCGAAAAAGCGATGAATGCCATTGTGGAGTTCTTTGATGCTCATTAATTCTAGAATTCCGCCGTTGTGGTGTTTTCCTCTTGTGATATCATTTACCTACTGTAGTCGGTTGAAATATAATAGAAATATCACAAAAAGCTTGGAAATAACTTATTTGGGGATTAAGGATATTCCGGGCACCCGGTTTCCGAAAAGCGGATCTCAGCGTGATCGAGAAATTTTCACGATTCACGCCGTGGTTGAAGTGCGTGATCTGCTGTGTTTCATCTCGTCTACCAACGTGGAGGCACAAACTTATTATATCATTTGCACATTTTCGCGTCCGAACCCCGTTTGCCTCTTCGCTTTCTGCTTCCGTTGTAAACTTCGACAGCATCTTCCAGATTCTAATAAAGATGCAAGGTTGTTGCCCGCCCAATGCAGAAAAATACTTAGCCCCAGATTATAAGTTTGTGGGGCAGTGTCATAAACTCAATGATGGCTTAGAATATTATGCCACAGGGAATCCAAAGACCAAGAAAGCTGTGTTGCTGATTAATGATCTGTTTGGATGGAATGGCGGTAGAACTCGTAATATCGCTGACCATTTGGCGGAGAATGGGTTCTACACTGTCGTTCCCAAACTAATGACACCTCCTGTAGATGGTGGTACCGATGGTGATGGTAAGGATCGAGAGTATTTCGCGTGTGCTTTACTCTACCTACCTGCTCTGCATGAAGAGAGACACCCCTATTCGCAATAGTAGGACAGGAAAAGCGGTTGTCGGCGCTCTATTCGCTCTCTGCCCCTACTACTCTGCTAATAGGAATATTGTCTCCTTCATTGCGGCGAATCTGCCCCTTCGGGATAATCTCAGGGTCCCTACCTTTTAGCAAAGCTGCGGAGGCGTATATTACGTTGTTGTATCAACTGCCATTAAACGACTTTCTTTACCTACCTAATGTTTTCTGTAGGCTTCGCTGAGATGCCAGAGTATCCCAAGCTCTTTGAGTTGCTGAAAGAGCGATTTAACTTTGAAGGTAAGCTTTCCTTTTTTCGACTTACTATTGGTTGATATGCATAACGTCTGTGTCCCATAATGTGTAGCAAATGAGTCAAAACTAAACTCCATTACTCAGTTTTTGAAGTCACAGGGAATTGAGAAAATTCATTTATTGGGGTTCTGCTGGTGAGCTCCCCATTTAATTGCTACTTTGTCTTTGTGTGTTTAGCCATACCTGATATGCATTAGGGGAGGGTGGATTGGATGTCGTTTGTTGGCGACCACTGCCGGTCAACAGTACGCTAGCATGGTGGCAGCCCATCCTTCGGTGTTTGTGGAAACCCTTGTCTATGGCAGAAACATGCAGGACGTCTTTGATAAAGTCCAGACGCCATTGTTCTTGATGCCCGCCAAGGGAGATCCAGACGAATTCAGAGCCGGGGGAGCTTGTTACGAGTCAGTGAAAGCTCGCTACCCATCGTCAAGGACTATGGATTTCCCTGAGCAGAACCATGGTTTCATTCCTCGCGTCGATTTGAATGTCCCAGAAAACAGGGAAGCGGTGGAGAAAGCGATGAATGCTATGGTTGAGTTCTTCAATGCTCATTAATTCTAGAATACTGGTCCCTAATTGTTGTTCTTGCATTTTGGTTGTCTTGCTTGCTTGCTTGCTGTGCTCTGGCTTGCAAGGCTATCACTATCTTTAATTCTATGTTTGGAAAGGTTTTTCTCGACCTACCTTAAATCGTCTCTGCTTCTCAGCAGCAGTAAATAAATGTCTCTACATTCTTGCATGAAATTTACCTTGGAACTGGAAGTTACAGGAGTTCTACGAGTCTGAAGTTGGAAGTCTCACATTCCAAAACTCTAAAGTTACACCACCCGCTCTATGCTACTTTTTGTCTTTTTGTGCAGTTCCAGTTCGAGTTCTATTTTCAGTCTGTGTCCTTGGTTTCGGAAGGCTTTCCACTCTCATTCGGTCTGCAGATGGCATTCCAAACTAAGCTAGGTGTATATCCTGTGGCGATCTTCTTTATTGTGATCCTGGTACTCTTGCTGATTCTGTGGGATACGACCTCGTTGAATAATTTGGAGGTCCACCATTTACAAGGCTCCAGTCATCCTCGACTTCTGCAATACTGTTCCAAACAGCAATATTTAGGTGCAGAAAATAGTCTTTTTGAAGGGAAAGCACATTTTCGACTGAAGAACTTAGTGATTACTATTCGCCATGGAGATCGTTCAGCCATTCATCAAATTCCCGGAATCAATAAAGTGGAACAACAAAGAGAATTGTTGGAACCTGAAGCTACTCGATATACCCCTCATTTATCTGCATTGTCATTACGGGTGTTGGGTCAATCTATCGAACCCATTGTAAGTCTTGTGATGCCGCGAATTCTCTCACGAGAGTCATCGAAAATCATTCTCTGTTCTCTCAACATCCATTATCTGATTGTTACTATTTTGTATGATAGGCAGAAGACATTACCAAAGCACTAGATCCTGAGTTGTTTCACAGCCATCATCCGAGTACTTCCTCAGATTATCACTTACTGCCAGGACAACTCACCAGTCGAGGATTTATGCAACATATTCACTTAGGTCGATTAGTAGCTTCAAGCTATGCTGAGTATTTTCAGGCTTTATCTCCGAAAGATATTTACATTCGGTCCACTAACTATCTTAGAACTGTTCGGGTAACTCAGCTCTTCCCTCAATCAAGCTTTGTATGCTGACACGTTTGCAATTCGTTACAGTCTGTGGCCGGTTTTCTGATCTCTGCTTTTCCCCATTTTCTGGACAAAGCGAAAACACCCGACAAGGTAAACACACTGCGTCGTGTCGTCATCGTTCAGGGCTCATCCTATCTTGCCTGTATTGCAGTTGCAGATTCATGTTCACGCTAGTGAAACCAGTGAGGTGATGCATGGGATCGGGCTCAGATCCTCCTCCCACAACACCGATAGTCATGCCCATGGAGAGCATGAGATTGTAGGACAGTGTACTCCAGCCATAGGCTATGCTGTCAGCCAGAAGAAGGTAAGTCCATAGAACCCGCCCTATCAGATGGCATCTGATCAGAGCTTTCCTTGTCACCAAAGAAATATAGCCTGAGCTCGTTGGTAGCAAACCAATTACATAAACTCTTTGATAAAGATGTTGCCACAATGGTAGATTTCGCACTTTTCACATTCTCAAAACGATTCATTGTTCTCCTCTCTTGTCGTCGCGTAGACAGTGACCGAGGTGGCTGATTCCACCTTACCTCGGTTCTGTCACAACCTTCCTCTACCCTGCAAGGTAACCTTGCATATTGTATTGACTCTCGTTTTTCTCTGTCAAAATTGGGCTCTTATTCTATGCTCCATGTCTTTATTAGGGTTCCTCGTGCATGAGTCCCGATTTATTGAATGACATCATGGTAAGCCACGCTGACGTGTAGCTGTTCGCTCTTTCATCTCTGGTTTCTTTGTGATAGACGGAATCTGATCGATATTATTGTAATCGTTTTTCGGGAATGGAAGGTGGTCAAAACTCTACGAATCTATCCATCTATCCCTTCGTGCACGATGTGAGTTTCATCTCCGTTCCATCGCCTTCATGGCAGTTAATCGCGCTTTCACACAGATTTGAAATCTTTGTCCCCCTATGCGACTCCCAACAACCCTCATAAGCTCACACTCTTTTCTGGTCATGATACGGTGATTGCTCCTGTGCTCTCCGCTCTGGGTGTCTATCGCCACCAGACGCTCTGCCACTGGCCTCAATACGCTTCCAGAATAGTCTTTGAATTGTGGGAAAGGAGGACTCCTGATCCCACCACCCCAGAAGAGATTACGGGTAGTCGAGTCTCCAAAGAAGAGATCGCCCATGCCGCTAATTATTACTTGAAGAAAGCACCCCAGATGTCCTCGCCAACATCCTCGGCTGCTGCTGCTTTCTCAGAGTCGGAGTTGGCTCAGTTAGCCGATTTGTCCAAGGAAGCCTATTTTGTCAGAGTCATTTACAATGGAAGAGATGTGACCGAGCTGATTCCCACTTGTCAGCAGGAAAGAGCCCAATTCGCTCGAGCGATTGCCAGCCAGCAATACCTCACCGACAGCGATTGGATCCGTCTGATGCTGCACAATCCGATGAATGGGAAGTTCCCTTTATGCACCTTGAAGAGTTTCACCAGACAAATCAAACAAATGATCTCTCCTCATGAAACCATTTCCGAAGCTTGTGACTGGAAGCACTAGTTCACCCTTCAGAGACTATTATCAAGATTGGTTTCTCAGGGTGCCCTATTTTCCTCCATGGATGGTCACCTAAACGAAGTAATTTTCTAGGGAGAAAAACCGTGTCTTAGCTTTTGAACTGTCGAAAAACCAAAAAATTCTTCAGTAAGCCCCCACAACAACAACAACAACAACAACAACACTGAAATAGCAACAGAAAGATCAAAACAAAACATAAACAATGGGTCAAACTCTGCAAACAAAACAGGTGAGTAGATATGGCTAGTTATTCAAAGTCTTAACTAGTTAGGTCCTTTGTGGCCAGGCGGTTGGAAGACTCCAAAATTCTTTTTGTTTTTCGCAACAAATTCCCCAGTGACTGCTTTGCAGTGCTGGCCTGCCTCTCGGTTTGGTCGGGTGGGTTTCAGGGCTCTGTCAATGATCGTCGTCATGTCCTTGACGCGCATCGCCACCAAAGACTTGGCATACTCGTACAGGGCGATGTCGTATTGATTCATTCGAATCAACTCCTTTTTGAGTTTGTCCTGAATACATAGCGAAAGACATCATCAACAACGAAGTCGCGAGAAAGAGGAGGCAAAGAAGGAGCACTTACCGCATTAGGGGTGAGAGTAGAGGACAGGGCATCTCGCATCTTGGAATCTCCCTTGACCTTCGTGGCAATCACCAGATGTTGATTGGAATTGTGGGAATAAAAATGATGATGAATCTTATCCAAGAGATTGTGTTCACTCTCATCATTCAACCATTCGGTGATGAGCACCAGATCGAATTTCCTCAGCATCGCTTTCGCGTGTTCTAAATCAGTGGCATTCAACGGCCGATTCCCCCACTCAGCAGCATTGTATCCGATCAGCAGTTTCGTATAATAATTCTCGATTTCCACATAATTATTCAAAGGAAACTTGGCCAAAATCGTCTTTTTCAGAGTTGCGCCGTCTTTCCAAGCCTTCATCCAGGTCTCCATGTTTTTGCATTTCTGAGGCTGTTTCAAAATTCCATAATACCAGCCAACATGTTCATACCAATACAGAGAGAAGATCCGACTAATCGGATCCCTCAAGGTGATCAACGAGAAGATCTGTTGATGGAAAGTGGTGAGTAGCTGAGGATTCAAGACTATCCCTTCTGTCTCATAGAAGGGGATTCTTTGTCGAAAAGCGATAAGTCGCATCATGTCTCGCACAGACGTTCCAGCGGCTTTTCGGACATGATAAAGATACAAAGCAATCTTCTTTTGTTGCATACAGATCATCTTTTGGTAGACACTCGAGGACCAAGAATCATAGTCTGGATCAATGGCTTGTTTTAGAGATCGACTGTCGTCTGGTTTCGGCACCGAGGGTGTTTCCTGCTTCATCTCAGAAGCAGTCTGCTGTTCCTGTGACTGCTTTTCTGGTCGGGCAGGAAGCTCCAGTATCCGAGGGATTTCTTCCTCTTCTGCCGAATGCTTGTTTCGGAGCCGGGAAGGACTAGTCAGGTCTATATCCCCGGCTGCTAGGTTATTATGGGGCTGGCTATATCGAGTTGAATGATGTATTGACGCTATTTCAGCAGACGTAGAGATCGAAGCAGGTGACTGACGTGCTGAGCTTTCCAGTGAATTCAGAGGAATATGACTCATAAATTTCGAGGACTGGCCCTCTCCAATATCGGAAAAAGACAAGAAATCCTTGGTGAAAACAATCAACACCATACACATCAAAAAGATAATGACATAAAGCAGGTAATACGCAGAATTCGATTTCTTCTCCATTGCAATCGCGTTGGAAGGCGACTGAACCCCTTTCGTTCTAGCCCGAGTCAGCATTATTCCCTCAACAGACAAGGCTGTGGCAAGTACTGTCAATACCGCTGTTCTTATCAACAGTTGTTATGAGGGAACATTAAAAATGAGATGTCGGATGGCTGCTTCGAATTGTGTAGTGTGCGGTGCTGTTTCAGAAAAGAATAGCCCAGCCTTTCTGTAGTGTAACGATTAAAAACAGTGTATTCTCGAAACAAAAGAGCAACTACAGTAAGCGGCAATAAGCTAGAGTTTCGAGGCAAGATGAGCAAAGAGCTGTTTAGCAAAGACCTCAGCGATTCGGAGGAAGAAGAGGACAGCGGACTCCAGCACAATAAAAGTGATGTGGAAGAAGAAGAAGAAGAAACAGAAGTGGCTCAAGGAACGATAACAAACGATGAGCGCAACCCTGCAACGCCTCTTCTGGAAGCCCCGTTGGAATCATCAACCAGTCTGTCCAAACCCGTACAATTCTCGAAATGGACTCGTAAGTCTCAGCTGATGCTGGAAGGTCCTGCTGCAACCTTACTAGCGTCTGCGAGCTTCACTAACGCGAACCCTAGCAACTCGTATTTCATTGACGAGACGACTGTGGAATTGATGAGCTTACTCGATCGATATCTGTCCCTTCAGAATACCATGGGAAAAGGTTTGTCGGATGGGTTTTTCCATGCGTCTCAAGCCAAATACAAATCATCAACCTCTTTCTCAGCTTCAAATGCCTTTCCTTCCACAGAGGCACTGAGAGAGGAGTTCAGCGAATTCGTTCGACTTCTGCCAAAGAGTCCCTTATCGGATGGGGACCCTGCTGCGATGGTGGAGGATGATGAAGAGGACGACGTTGATCTAGCAGAGGAAGAAGAGAAGAGTTGTTTCAAAACGGTGGATAGTATCGAAGATCTTTCTCAATTTCCATCACTAGATGTCGACGAGCTCGTGAACAGTACAGATAAATCTTTTCACACAGTCAAAGACGGTAAGGAAGAACCAGATCCGTTGGTTGAAATACCCTATGCCATGGAAATCTGCACCAGAGGGAAAGGGACACTGGAAGAGTACTTGCTGCAGTTCCATGGATTCCCCTCCCTCAAATTAAAGCAAACACAAAAAGATTTCCATCTTTTGATTGTGGAACAGTTGTGTGAAATTGTGCACGTGAAACAACGAATTCATTTGCTGCTGGATCAAATCCGAGATTTCCAAATCAGAAATGCCAACCACACTGAATAGCTATTTCGATGGAATAGTTAGCCGTCTCACAGATACCTCCGTCGAGTTGTGCGGAATAATACTTTGTGGGACTTCTCTGCGCATTGTGTTTGCTTCGTCATAGCTAGTCGTCAAGTTAGGTTTATGTTTTCTGTACATAGAATAAGGGACAAAGTTAAGCTATGTGACACTACACCAGAATGTATCGCATTGACTTGTTGTTTTCGAGATGAAAGGGAAGCCAATATCGTAGCGATAGCCCTACTCGCGGACGCATTGCGCAGGAAGAAGAGGTTTAATTACAGTAGAGACAAAAGACAAAAGAGACACACAAATCTACGTGGGATTTCCCGCAACGCTTATGGTTCTTTGTTTTCATTGGCATATATGAAAGGTAAGAACTTCTCATAGAGCGGGAAAGTCACTTTCAGGACTTCCTCCGGCAAGGTATCTTTCTTTCCCATGACTATGCACCAAGACAGAGTCACAATGTTATTTAAGAAGAGAAAGATGATAGTAGTCGGATCTTACTATTGGATCGGGGTTTCCGCAGAGAGTTGAAATCCACATTGGGGATCACATGTCCTGTCCGTTTCGAAACTCGCACTTTGGTGCCATCGGCGAGCCATTTCTTCGCCGTTTTGGTAGGTTTCCCGTCTGAGGGATCCACCACCATCACGTTTGAGTAATGCACGGCGCAAGGTTTCATGATTTTCTTCCCGGGCACTCCAGGCATTTTCGATTTGATGTAACGCGGTCGCTGTGGATATGCGAAATGAGATTTCCTAGTCAGTTTGATCCATTACAGGAATGACTTACCATATTCACTCCTTCAACAATTACTTGATTTACCCTTCGCAATACGGCCAGAATTTTACCCTTTTGGCCTTCGCACTTGCCCTTGATCACCTGCACATTGTCTCCTCGAAGTATTTTCCAATTTTGAGTATCCACAACTGGTTTCTTCCTTTGGATTGGCTTCATCATTTGCTTCCCGAGCCTTCGACCCCACCCAGTTTGCATCAGGATTGCACTCATCTTGCCTGAGCTGTTGGTTTGCTTGTGCTGAAAATGATGAAAAACCCCATTTTGGCAAAAGCGTGAAAATACGACTTTCAGAAACACGAAACCCGATTTTTCAATCTTCATTCAATGATTTTTGCGTTGCACGTTTCGGGCTTGTTATTGCAACTATGGATAGCAGCAGCAGCCAAGAGAAAGCAGAGTCGCAGGTCATGCAAGAGGAAGAGAAAGTCATCCGGTTTCGGAATTATGCCCCCAAGGATAAGACCCTTTGGAAGTATTGCCTCAATCCACCGATCGATACCCGGAAAGAAAAGAGAACGAGGGACAAGCAAGTTGAGAAAGATGAGGAGAAAGAGGGTCGCACCGACCGAGAAGAGGAGGAAGATGACGAAGAAGATGAGGCTGAGACAATCAATGAAGGAGGACACAGACCGACTAAGAAAGCCAGAACCCAAGCAGAGAGTGCTCCAAGTAGTGGTAGTAGTGGAAATAATCACAACCCAACCTCAAGCAGAGAACTGATCGAGAAATATGGTGTCTTGAATCAGAACATCATCGCTGAGGAGCTGGCGAAGTATCAATCCCCCGATGAACACAACCGATATGTCACCAGGGATGCACAAGGGACCATTAACTTAGTCCCCAGAAAGATCAATTGGGATCTGAAGCAACAACTCCAGCCAAAGCTTGACAAGCTGAAAAAGAAGACACAAAAAGCCATTGTGGAACTACTACGAGAAAAGTTCGCTAAGGAAGGGGAGGAAAGCTAGTTGTTTCGTTATTTTTTCCGTTTCTCGGAGTCACTTTCATTTTGTGTATAATCTAATCTGTGGAAAATGAGATACATCTTGGATAGGACAACTTTGGACTCTAGAAACCACTGTCAGATGTGGAACACCAAAGTCCAGAACGGGCTGCGGAGAAGAGGGGTGGAATGCAAACGCATTGCCGACACTTGATTATTTTCTGAAAGAACGCCCCTGCTGATGTACTTCAAAGTTGCAACTAATGATTGGAATTGCGACAGAGACAAAGATGCAACTAATGATTGGAATTGCGACAGACTACCCACCAACGTAAAATACAGAAATAGTTTGAAACTTCAACAACTCTCTGTTTGCAGGGATTACATCAATCACTTGGCGCGTTTACACTGAACGATGGAACCGGTGCCACAGCCTTCGGGTACTACTAATGAAAATACTCAGTATTCTAAGATCGACAATTTCGATAAGGATATAATGTCGGCACAAGCTCACATCTATCGAAACTTGACACCTCAACTCATTGGCAATCCTGCGCAATTATCAAATTACCCGCTGTTAGCTGAAAAATATGGAGACAAACAGGTACCCCTAACTGTTTTACAAGAGCATGGCTATTCTGCTCCTCCATTTCAAAAGAAAACAGTTTTATTTGGAGAATATCTTTCACCAGCTGTTTCCGCACAGTCTTCAGCCTCACATGCTCACCACAGCGTCACCTCTCATAGCTCTCCAGCGTATTATTTGCAGCAGTGTAATTTACAAGAGCATTTTCCAGAGCTAATCAAGGAAGCTCAGATCGCATATCATGGGCCCTATCTGCTCATGGAATCCTCTTATTTAAAGACTTCTTGCTTGATTAAACCTGAATTTTGCTCAAATCCAACTTATTTCATTGGCTTGGCTGGAACTAAAACCTCCTTGCACTTTGACCGGTCAGGTGCATTCAGTCATCGTGTGCCTACCAGCAAGACAAGTACCCAGAACTACAACAGCACAACTCAGCCTGTTTCCGCTTCGAATCCCCTCTCGACTGCAACGAATGGAGGAAAATCCCCTTCGTCGAGTTTTTATGACCCAGGAAAATACAATTTGCTTTTACAGGTCTCGGGAAAAAGGAAAGTGGTGATGTTTGCACCCGAATACACGCCTCATTTGTATCCTCCGGAACCCGGCCACTCCGCGAGCTACAATTCTTTCAGCAGAGAAGATGCTTCTCTGATCTTGTTTCCGAATGTTTCCGCCTGCACTACGTTTGTGCACACCATTGAACCAGACGGTCGCACGAAGCTGGAGGAGCAGTTGCAGTATATTACTCAAGGCCCTTTTCCCTCGTTAGCAGAAGCATGGCCTCATCGGAAAGAATATGTGCTGGTAGATGGGGATGCTTTGTTGATTCCACCGCGCTGGTGGTATTACTCCGAAGTCTTGGAAACCGGAAGTGCTATCAACTGGTGGTTTTTGACAGACCATGAGATTGAGATCATTCGCGAACAACTGAGCTGTGACGAAATTAATGAAGTCTATCACACTCATATCAATAATATTCGCAGCAGTGCCAGAGATGGTGAGGATGAAAACGAGCCCGATGACGATGAAGACAAGAGTAGTTCCTGTGTGATTATGTAAGAAAGTACAGAGAGCAGGAATAAATGGACTGCCGCTTGACTGCATAGGAGAGTTCCGCATAAGCGAATGTAGGCTTTGATGTTTCGAGTACTGGAATAGGGGCTCCGGATATCTCACCCTGGGACATTTCCAACATTGCGGCCTCCATCTATCGTTATCTTCGCTGCTTATTATGATCATTATTGTATCTTGAATGACTGATTATTTCTAACATATAACATCCGATAAATGGCTAAGTGCTGTTTCTGACAGGCTTTCTCTCGTTCTGTAGTTTATGTGTATAAAGGGTGCAATCTGTTCTTGAGTCTTCTTCTTCGTAAGCTTCCGCGGCTGCGAAGTATCCAGAGGCGCCAATACGCTGCATCGTATCTTCCATCAGTTCTTTGTCGATGATCAACTTCCTGCTCTTGTTTGCGTGTTGTCCCTACATTTCGATTGCAAAGCCCTCACAGCTCACAGCCCTAAACGGCGAAACGGTATTTCAACCCGAAACCACGAATTTCCAGAATGTGTTCGGCAGCTTTTTGGCGAAGCCGCCAGATTTTTGTGATTTTGACATGTGATTTTGAAACACTCGAAAGCACTAGTATAGTCTATGAGCAACCGATCAGTAGCTCAGGAAATTTTAACTGATGGGAGGTTCAATGGAATTTTTCCTGTAAGTGTCAGTATCTATGCTCGGGATTTGACTTTCATTTCTGGCTAATAGGGTTGGGGGAAACCCAGAGTACTAGCTTTAGAATATGTTTCCAGTGAGAAGACCGACATCGTAGCTGACACCAACCTGGAGACTGGATTTAGCAAGGGTGAAACTAATAACAAAAACATTAAACATGCGGGTCTCCATGAGTTAGAGAGTATTTCCATCGCAGGTTGTGATTTAATGGGATCCGCATTATATACTGCCGGCACATGCGCCTTTTATAGTGGAAAGGTAAGGTCTGCTCTTCAATTTCCAGAATTTATGCTGAACTATCCTACGCCATTTAGTTTGCTCCTGTCGGCTTATTCCTCGTCACAAGTATGTTATTCTTCTTCAGAAGACTTTACTGCGAGGTGGTTACAGCAATTCCTGTGAACGGAGGTTGCTACAATCTACTTCTGAACATTGGTTCGAAAAAGGTGGCATCGTATGTAGCCTGCTTGTCTTACTTATCCTATACAGCTACTGCGGTGTTGTCTGCGTTCGACGCCGTGGTATACCTCGCGGAGATTTGGACTGGTGCGGGTAAGTGTTCGATTTCCTTGTCTGGATTTTTATCGATTCACCTCGTCATGTTTAGATGTCAGATTGTTTACCTTGCTAATTTTACTGCTCTTTGCAACTATTACTATCTGTGGGATCAAGGAATCTTCTGCGGTCACAGTCACCTTGTTTCTCCTGCACATGATTACCTTGTCTTTGTTGATCACATGGGGTTTTGCATATGGCTGCAGTGATGGATTCAACGTATTCACAAGCAATCTTCTGACTCCAGTTCCGGAAATAACAAATTCCAGTGGTGCGTTGATCGCCCGCCGAAGTCCAGTGGCCGCCATCTACTTCGGGTATTGTTCGGGCTTGCTGGGGATCACGGGTTTTGAAACTGCATCTAATTATGTGGAGGAAATGGCTAACTCGATGGTATTTGTCAATACTGTGAATTACATGTGGTAGGAGAGCTCTCCATTTTGAACCTGTCACCGTCGTCACTAATGATTCCTTTTCAGGCTTCTAGTCGGTTTGTACAACCCAGTCTTAAGTCTTGTATCCATGATGGTACTTGACATGGACACCATTCGTGCTCATCCTTCGGACATGTTGGCCGTGATGGCCGATCAACTGGGCGGACGTGGTTTCAGCACATTTGTCTGTATCGATGCAGTGTTAGTGCTCTGTGGAGGGGTGATGACCGCGATTGTAGGTGTCTCTGGTCTTCTCGGGCGCCTCGCCAAAGACAACGTACTACCAAGTGTCCTTGCACGCAAAAATTACCGAGGTGCACCGTATGTAGCAATTATTGTGTTCACCGGCATATCCGTTACGCTGTTCTTAGCGATCTATGATCCCACCGATCCCACAGCGATCAGTAATTTTGGTGGGGTATTTGCGATTTCTTTTGTAGCGGTCTTAATCGTCTTCGCATTTGGGTCAATCATGTTAAAGCTCTATCGACCCAAGATAGCGAGACTGGTGATCGCGAAATGGTGGCAGATTGGTATCTCCCTCGTGGCGGTCTGTGCTGGTTGGGTGGGCAACATTACGCTCACCCCCTACGTCTTCTATCTGTTTCTGGCATATCTGAGTGTTTTCGTTGCTGTAGTGAGCTACATGTTTTTGCGGGTGGAAATTCTTAGTTTCGGTATCTGGATGGTAAGGAAAATTCCAGTATTTTTTTTTTTTGCTTGAGCCCCTGTAAATTTGTTTTCCTGCTAGATTCGCAAAATTTGTTTCAGTCCGGAAAAGCAACGAAAGAAGGATGATGATGCGGACAATGAAATTATTAATGCCTGTGTCCGGCAATCGACTTATGGTGAAGCTCAAGAAGTAGAATTACTGGAAATTGATCGTACGCAACTGCAATCGATGATCAGAAACAGTATTACCCGGCTCTCCACACCAGTGAAGGCGCAGGAAGAGAAGAAATCCATTGCCAAAGAGGGCGGAACCACCTTAGCTGGTTCGGTTGCCGCACCACAGGAGGCGGAGGATCGCGCCAGTAACGCTGACCCTGCCTTCCTATCCGGGCTGTTTCAGTTGCGAACGCCGAAAAGGCGCTCGCGAAAAGAAGAACATCACACTGACCCTGTCGTCGGTACTACTGGCTCCCCAGTTTCAAGATCCCCAACTGGAAGGGACAGCTCCTTCATTGATTTTGTGCAACAACGATTTTCGCGGCTGCATATTTATTCTCCTGTTCGCTATTATGATCGACAAGGTCCAGAGAGTCTCGATGAATTAGAAAAACTATTGAGAAGGCCGATCATTGGTAGCTATTTACGATACCTGATGCACAGCCTCGAGCAGCTCGTCAGTATGCCGTTCTGTTATCTAGCAAAGACCTCCGACCCGATCTCTCTGCAGTTAGCCGTCACTTACATCGACAACAATGAATTGTCAAATAATATCTACATATTACACTTCGTCGATGACCGCAAAGCCATAAGCGCCTTTACTGAATACAAGAAACAATACGAGGCACACCATGGGTTCGCATTGGATTCTTCATCACCTGACCTGGAAAGTCTCCGCAGTGTTTATCCAACATCACGGCGAATAACAGAGGAAGAATATTCCAGTGGAATCCCTCCAGTCAATGACATTAAGTTGCCAAAGCACGGATTTGTGCTAAACTTGTTTATAAAGCCGTCACTCCTCGGAAATGAAGGCGAAGCATCGATTGCGAGCAAATTCTCCCTGGAAGCGGCACTTCCCGCACTGCCCTATGAGACCCAGCAACTGCTACACAATGTAGCGATCTTGGATGCCTTCTACACCTACAAGAAGATTCATGCGGTGGTAATCAGAGGAGGATTTTTCTGTCCGTTGGCACTGGACAGCGTGAGTGAATATCTGCAGATACCGAAAAACAACATGATTATGGGTAAGTTTCGTAGGTTGGTGCACCATCTATCTCCTTTCAGTCATTCCGCGTCTGTGCAGGTGTTCCCGATACGAAGTTTCCTTTCCCCTTTGCTAAATTAAACGGCGTACGGATTGCAGTCCCTCCGGCTGATCCTGCCATTAAGCAAGAAGCATCTGCCCATCTAAAAAGCATTTTGGAGTCTGCTCGTGCTGACATTGCTTGCCGCAATCCTGGTGAGACATCTTATCTATCCCCAGGGAAGAGCGTGCATGTGAACCAAAGATACGCACAAGAAGTATAAACAATTCTAAAAATATACTAAGTATCTGTTATATATTTGAATAAGCAGCTAACAGACTATCTTACAGGCAGCCAAACAGGAGGACTGACCTTCGTAACCACCACCTTTTCCTACAAAAGAGTAATAATAAACTGAGCCGGTAAAAGACATTGGGTGTAGTTAGCCACACTTTCTGGTTTGGGAAGGCGGTTCACCGGTAATGGTGTGGATTATTTCTTTCTTATTTTATGAAAGATAACCAAATAATGTTCGCTTCATAATCTCCTAGTCTTGCAGGCAAGCGTAAAGTCAGATTGCAGTGCTGCCCTATCGAAAGTACAAAATAACAGCACCTCATCCATTATACACCTCCCCATCTATCGTATCTTCTTATCTCTGCTGCTTACTATAGTCATTGTGTCTGGAACGGCCGACTATTTCTAACATATAACATCCGATAAATAGCGGAGTGCTGTTTCTGACACGCTTTCTCTCGTTCTGTAGGAATGTGTGCAAAGGGCGAAATCTGTTCTTGAGTCTTCTTCTCATCGTAGCCTTCCGCCGCTGCGAAGTATCCAGAGCCGCCAACATGCTGCATCATATCTTCCATCAGTTCTTTGATATCGCTTTGAATAAACAACTTGGTGCTATCAATCTGAGCACCTTTTGCTAGAATATTCAGCAAAGAGGCATTGACCACACGGCGTTTGTGGTGGCTAAGTTTGAAATGAGGATCAGGAAATTGAATGGTAATCATCTCGAGCGTCAGCGGAGACAGAGGACATGAAGAGGACGCCTCTCGCTGCTGCTGGTTGAATCGATGGATCGAAGACAAGATCGCATCTAAGTCAACATTTGCATTAGACTTTAAAAACAATACATTCTCCAGGAATCCAGTATTGTCGCGATGTGGATGGGTTTGAAGCAGTACGGCTTTCCGATAGTTGCAGAGTTCAATGGCAGCTGGCCTAAGTTCGAGTCCGATGATCAAGTGCTCTGGATACCTGATGGCGTAGTCTAACACCCATCCTCCCTTAGCGCATCCTATGTCGATGATCAGCTTCCTGCTCTTGGCTGGCTGCTTGTGGAGAATTGGGAAGACTTTCACTAGCCACTCTTCTTCGAGTTCTATTGGCTTCTGGTTGAAATGGGTCAAGGGATTGGCATGCTGTCTAATCTTTTGAGTGGGCTTCTTTGGTAATGCCTGGGAAGAACTGGAAGATGGGACGACAGGACCGCGGTCGCTCAGGCCAGAGAAAGAAGCCACTGGCAGAGTGCTCCTGACCTGAGTGCGAGTCCGTGGAAACCACCCACGACTGCAACATGAATGCAATGCAGTCCACCTGCCGGAACACGCAAACGGAAAAGCAGAAACCTGTGAGATCATGAGTATCCGGCAAGCAGTCAGCAAGAGCCAGAACAGCCAACAAAACATGCAGATGAAATACTATATTACGTTACATCTAGAACCTTGGTGTTTTGTTTTTTTGCATCGATTGGCGATTGGTGGATGCAATCATGGAACGCATAGTTGCAGTCTCATCACTTCTGGCTCACAGAAGATTGTTTCAACTTGTATGCCGCAATCAAAATCAAAATGTAGTAGCAACTGTAAACCGTCTGCGGTGTCCTTTACAGGTGAATTACCTTACCACAGACAGCTCCAGCAGCAAGACGGCCATTTCCACACCCACCCTTAAGGAGCATAAGAAGAGCAAGTCTCGGAAATCTGTTGCTCAGATTAAAGTAGATAAATCTCCAGCAGAAAGACTCACAGACCCTGCAATCAGCATGACAAAGACTGCAACCATTCCGTCGCAGGTTCCGAACACTGAATTAGACCAGCCGAATAACCTTCAAGAAGTAATGTCTGGAATTGATTCAATAAATGCTGAACTAGTGAGAACATATCCTCCTTATCGTGCTCAAGTCGCTCGTTGGTTGAGGGAAAACACTAAACTTGCAGAGGATCCAATCCTGATCCAGAAGCTCATTGATTCCCCAGCAGCTCATCGATTAAAAAATGTGATACGAGAGTGGCTCATAAAGTACTTCAAAATACTATCAGCAGATTCCTCAGGAAGTTCTCATGCTTTAGAGGAGGTTTGTGATCTGTTAACACGATGCGAGTCTCTGCGTTTGTTCGAGGACAGCAGTACTTCTAGGCATCCATTGGTAGGGGCCACCATTGTCATTTTCGAAAAGGAATTTCAACAGAATCCGGAGAAGAGTGCTCCGTATCTACCCAGGATATTGAACTTGTTATCCACTGGGGCGGAGGAGTTTGCCAGATCCAGTTCCCTGCAACCTTTTCATACCTGTTGTAATTCTCTGCTTGCAAGTCATGACTGGGCCTTTGGCTCGGTTTCCTTCTCTGAAAATGCCAGTTTTCTTTACGGGTAAGACCCCATGCGTGCCTGTTCTCATCATGTGTTTTAGGTATTGACCGTGTTGTTCCTTGCTCCATTTTTTCTCTCTCAGTATCCTGAAACAAAGACGCTTAATAGTACCCCTGGAGCTGAGGGCAGCATTTCTCCAGCCGCTGAATAACGAATACTCTGAAAAAGCCCTGCCCCTCGCTTCTGCGAATGAATTGGGCAAAGTGATGTATAAGTGAGAGCCCCCCCCCAGGGCTTTCTCCTTCCCAGTTCACCTCGCTGTTTTTTTTCCCTTTGTAGCGCTGGAAGACTTTACGAGATCCAAAATAATAGCATCGATGTGGCCACTAAAAGTTATTTATTTGGGGAAATCACACGACTGGCCCCTGAATTCAATGCCAGTAGTCTTCGCAATGTGATCTACGGGTGAAATGAAAGCTCTCCTCTTGACTGGAATCTCGATCTAATGGGCTTGTTACTGTTTCTCGGGTAGATTAAAGCTTCTCCGGGTTAATTCCTGTCCGAAAGACGTCCGTGATATCCTGGTCCAAGAAATCGCGAAGCATCTGGAAAACTTTTCTTCCAAGGAAACGGGCAGCGTTGTGAACTGGTAAGCTTCAGACTATGATTATTGGGTGGTATCTCTTCTGCTCCTGGGTTTATTAAGTTGATGTCCTTTCCTGCTTCTTGATTGTAGTGCGGAGGTGATTGGACTCGACCTCCCGAAAGAACTACGAAGCACCTTTCAGTTGCGTCATGAACTGCGGGAAACTGCTTGGACTTCTTACAGAAGGTAATATTGAGATCTTTTCTGCATCTCGGCGAGAATAATCCTCTTGGTCTTCCCTTCTTCTTCTACTACTTCGGTTTTCTAGTCGAGATCGGCTCAGTTCGACCGCCGTAACTACCCTCAACCAGAATTCTGATTCAGAAAAGCAAAACCACGAGGTTGCAGTAGCTTCAGGTTCAGGTTCAGGATACAGTCCAGCGCAGGTAGAGCAGTTTATTACTCTCTTCTTTCGAGAAAACAGACAACAGTCCAAAGAGGAGTTTTTGCAATTTATCGAGTTTATGAGTTCAGAGGTGCAGTGGAGCGCTGTCACCAATGCACATTTTGAGCGGATCATGAGCGCGTGAGTATGAAGCTTTCTTACTGCTCTTTTCCTTGTCTAATTGTCCTTTAGGCTGTATAACCATGGAATTACATGGGACGACATGAAGGATGCAGATCGACAACCACTGGCTAACAGGCTCGTGCTCTGCGGGTCAGTCAGGCAGCCGCTAAAGTTATTCTATTAGTAAGACAGCACAAAAATCGATCTTCGCAATATTGCATTCTGATTTTGCTCTCCGCTGATCTTAGCTTTAATATGCTGCGTATCCGCATCGCTGACGATGCTACCCAAAGCCAAGGAATTCCTGCAGCGGTCAAAGAACATGCACTGAAGCTGCTCAGAAGCCTTACGGACGAAGAAATCATCACTAATATCACCCTGCTGTTACAGCTCTCCTTACCAGATGATTTTCGGAGAAGAATGTATGATGTACTGGTATCCAGCGACTCTCTGCGGTTGTGTACCGCTTGTGTAGGGAAGTTGGCAAACCTTCCTGGGGTGAGGTTCCAGCCTTGGCGAGATTTGGATTCCTTTACTACCTCCAACTTCTCCACCTGGCTATTGACCAAAATCTTAGTCCCCTCATCTCAGATCGATTGGGTAAGTGAACCTCAGTTATCTATCTATCGTTGACTTCCATCACATCTCCTCGCGACCCTCTGTTGCTCCACACACGCAGCATCGTTTTGATGAGTTGGTGAAAGCGTTTGCTGTTCTGAGCATGGATAGCTTAGACCGAAGCCTCCCTTCCGCTGATAAGCAGACGGCTAAGACAGAGAACGCCAAAGTTCAGGCCCTGATCAGCATTCATCAGAAATTATTCGAACGCTATCCGCAGTTGGCCTCTCAATCGGAGGTTCCAACTCCAGGATTGCGGTATATGTTGGAATTACTGAATACTTTACCGAAAAACACTCTCCGAAAGATCACCCAGGAGAAAGACAACGCGACCTTTCTCTCCCTGCTCTCCTCTACTAGGCTTTCCCATCTCCGTGAAGTAGACGAAAAAGAAGGTGCAAAGGAAGCGGGAAACGAGAAACCAGTTCTACCAAGGGTTCTTCAAGAGCTCTGCTCGTCTCTTCAACAGACAGATCCGAAGTTGCAATTCGTTCCCAAGTTTGAAGGCTTGCCTACCTCCTCTTTCTCGGTGAATCTAGCGGTTCGAAGAGCAAAGAATGGGAAACCCATCGCCTTTCTGGTACTGGATCGCGATAGTGCATACATATTTGACGGAGTAAGCAACCACAAGGTCCTGGTACTCCGAGAACGCTTCAAAGAATACCTCTATCAACGGAACTATCCTAAGGTGCCGTTTATCCGGGTAAACCGACAGGAACTCGAAAGTCAACCTGACAAAGTCAAAGATAGTATAGCCGAGAAGCTCAAAGCGAAATAACTAACTGGTTAAAAGGCAAACGTGTTAACTAATTGACTAATTACTGGCAGCACTAGATAGATAGAAAGAAAGAAGAAAGAAGCGAATAATTTTCTCCTGTCTAATGTCAAATTTAGAAATCAAGTAACCGTCGTTTTAAGCAGCCAGCAGTTCCACGTTCGAGTGATTGATTTATCCAAGGCATGATATCCATAAACTGGAATGAAATCAACAAAGAATATGATAAACAAGAGGAAAGGTTAAATGCGTTCGAAACCAAGGCTCGCAAAATGCATTCTGAGCTCATCCATGAAGTGGAACAACTCGAGTATGATTTGTACCAAAGGGATGAGCCTGCTCCTAATGATAACAACCACCTCCAGCAGGATAACCTGAAGACCGTTTCTGCCTCCATTGTAAACAATGATTCCGAGCTGAGGAAAACGCTCAAAGGGCCTACAATCACCAAAGAGAAGTTTCGAGCGTCTTATTGGAATCATTGGAACCGAGAACGAGACTTGTTAGAAGCCATCTCTCATGAAGAAATCCTACAATCATCAGCTTCTCGTTCAGGAAAGGGAGCGTCGACTCATTTCACGAAGTCCAATGTCAGCCGTCAGACGAATCGCAACACAGGCACGAAGAAAGGAGTTCCTAACATGAAAGGGGATTATCGAGTTCAACATACCAAATCAGCCATTTTCGCCAATCCGACCGTTGCTCTAGAGGATACCCTGAATCACACGCTATTAAACAAAACCTCTACTGGGGAGAGTATGGGTGATAGAAGACTGTTTGATTCTCATTTGCTGGGAAACAATAATTCAATCCAGCAGCTGACCGCTCAAGCCAGTCTCAAACCCACAGCAGTCCCCTCCTCTTCCTCAGCAAAGTTGAAGGCCTCTCAGAAGCAAACCTGTGAGAAAGAGTCTTTTCATGACCCGGAAGCCATCGGAAAGGCTTCTGTCAGAGGAGGATCGATGTCTCAAACGAATCCACGGCCTCCACTGACCATGACTCTGACCAGTAATTGTGACATTCCCAATAATTTGGCCAATAATCCAGTGGTGGCTCCCAAGCTCAAAGGAGGAGCCTTTGGTTTGGAAAGGAGATTTCCGAGTGCTTATGCCAAGGAACCGATTTCCTCCTCCTCCACGGCTCTTCCTCCTTTGACCTCCTCTCTTCCACTACAGCAGACTTCACCATCTCCAGACAATTCCGGATTTAAGTTTTCGTGTGCAGAAAGGTTTCCTGGAAGTTCTTTCTCTGAGAAGAAAGAAGATGGAACGAATCAGGGAAATCCGCTGGCGACCCCGGGACCTGGACAATACACGGTACGCACACAAATGTTTTCCTACTCTAATTGCCTCTCATCATGTCTGTACTGGACGGTGTGCCTAGGTGACCCGCTTGTTCGATGTAGGGGCGAACAAAGAGAAAACCAAAGACTTTGGAGCGATTTATCAGAAATACAAGCATGACACTCCCGGCATCAGCGCCTTCCCTACTTATGATCTAGCAGTGTTGGCTGTGATGGGCCGATACTGTGATCTGCAAGAACACATTCGGTATGGTCGATGTTCGCATCCGAACTGTTGTCGAAGGACGGAGGCAGAGAGGGTAAGATCTCATCATCCACTCACCCCTCATACTCTCTCTTCACTCACTGAGAATTCATTCACCTTGGACTCCTCATACTTGCTTTGGAATAGGCGATGCTGCAAAGCCATGATCTGCCTCGGATTGTGGGTTATGACACCTATCAACAGTCGGATTTGACCTATCTCTCCTCGGGTCGGCTGTCCTCAGACCCGATCAACGAGGATCCCTCGGCGATCAAACACCGGACGTCTGCTCTGCCTCGCGTGGTGTTGCAGAATGAATTGCAACTGTCGAATGCGATCTCCTCCTCGGTGTTGCCGAAGCCGATCTATCGCCTCTCGGCTTTGTACACCGCGGCTTTTGATAACAATTGTCAGGTGATCCAAGAGCTCGCGCGCCTGGAGGTGAATCCCAATGAATACAATCCCGAGAATGGCTACACTGCCTTGCACATTGCGGTGAGTCAGAACAACGAAGCAGCCGTGTTGGAGCTCCTGCACTGCTTTCGAGGCACGATTGATCTCAACTTACCCGAGAGGTCTCAGGGAAATACCGCCTTGCATCTTGCTTGTCAGAAATTGCTCTACAACATGGTGATGATCCTCTGTCAAGAAGAAGACTGCGATCCCCTCTGTCTGAGGAACTATCAGGGGGAATACCCCCTGGACATCGTCTACATTCAAAACATCAAACACAACAACAATCAGATTTCCCACCAGATCTGGCAAGTGATTACCATCACCAACCAAAGAAATTCCTTGAAACAGGAATTGCAGCAACTCAAGAAATAGTCTCTGTGTGGTGCGTATTAAGAAAAGAGTGGGAGCGAACCCCCCGAATGTATGCATCTCCAAGTAGGGAGAGTCCTAAAACGCGTGAATTTTAGACAAAACAAGTTTTCGAAATTGGTGATCGAAAGGAACATTGAACAGATGAGAGTGAAAGATTACAAGCTCATCATTGAAGAGGGCTTCAGGCGAGGTCACTCCCACAACGACTCTGATTAACCATCTGGATACCGTTTTGGCTTCCAGCGCTGACATTATCGAATATGAGTGTGTTATCAACCTTTTCGGTGAGCGTTCTCACTTTACAGGCAATAGACTTTAGTCTACGTGCTTTTTGTGTAACTACTCACCTTATTTTGTTTTCCTTTGCGCTGGTACTCCTACTACATCACACAAAATCAGAGGTTACCGAGAGCGATAGGAAAGGTACAGCAGCCTTTCTTTTTTCACCATTTGCGCAACGAGTGCCGTTAACGAGTGCCAACTGTATCCGACTTTTTCACACTGTTTCCACTTTAAAATCCTAAAACGTTTTGTAATTTTATTGAGAAATTCGAGTTCCTCATGTCTTCTACGATCGGTTTCAATGGCACCTAAGCGAAAGTAAGATATTTTAGGAAAACTGTGGCAATCCATATCTTGGTGACCCCTCCGTTGACTGTTCGCGACCTCGCTGCTCACCTGGTACTCGTCATTCTTGATACTGATTAGGTGCAAGCGTAGCGAGAAAGCGGATTAAATAAATGTCCTTCGTCAGCGGCGTAACATATTGAAATCCGCTCTGTTGAACACTCACTCACTAAATTAAACACGAAGGAGAGAGTGTAAAGGAGTGAAAAATGAGAGAGGAAAGGCTGACTTGTCCGATCTGCTATGAGATCTTTCTGAACCCAACACTATGTAAAACCTGCGGAAAATCCTATTGCCGCCAATGCATCTATCAATGGCTTGAATCTCATTTCTCCTGTCCTAACTGCAATAACTTGATGATTCGGTCTTCGGAGTGTCTACTGCCTAACCGTGATTTACGCCTTTTAGTCGAGGATTATCGAGAAGAACAAAATCTGACTCAGCCTGTGGATCCCTCTGCTGATTTCTTGCCTGCTCGAACTCTGAGTTTAGAAGCAATTCCTCCTCCCGCTTGGGATCATCTATTCTGGACGCTGTTTCAACTGAAGTTCCCACCTCCTCGCACCACACAACAGAAGATTATGAGAGTCGTGAAAGGAATTCCCCTGATTGGTCCCATCTGTTCGGCCATCGAATATTGGAGGAAAGGAGATATGGTGTTGGTGAAAGGATTCCTCAGTGCGGCTACCTCCCATCTTTTCCAGATGATCCTTGGTCACTGTCTGATGAAACTTATTGTGGACAGAAAGGTAGAGCAGGAGCTGAAGAGAAGGGCTTTGTACAGGGAGTTTAGCTCCTCTCTGAAACCTGAGTTGACTTACGACATATGAGTGATGTTTTTGGTGTTATTTAGGCTGTTTTTATCTCTTACTTTCATACTGACTTAATTTAATCGGCGGTTTAAGAATCTCCTTTTCCTCTCGAACCCCTTCCGCTTGCACTCCCATTTCTGCGGTCTCTCTGCAACTCCTATATGTATGTATGGGCCGCGGATGATTGGAGTAAAGCGTAACTTTACGAAACCATTTTGAGTGATAAAAGAGAAGAAAAACTGGAGGAGGAACTCGTTGTTTGATGAAGATGGAGGAGATCCATTTAACCTGTCCAATTTGCCACGATTTATTTGTGAACCCTTTGCTGTGCCGTTTTTGCGGTCGGTCTTATTGTCGTCGATGTATTCAAACCTGGTTAATTCAGCAGTGTAAATGTCCAGTTTGCAATACCGTGATACATTCCTCCAGCGATTTTATCCCCAATCGAGATTTACGAACCACGTTGCTCGAATATCGAAGGTCTCATGGCCTTCCTGAACCTGTAGATAATAGCTATGATCCGAGCAGCCTCATTCCTAGTGCGGGCAGGACCAACTCAGCTCTTGACGATCTGCTGGCTCAGTTCCTTCCTCCCCAGCCCCCTCGACCTCAGCCTATGCGGCAGCAACAGCTTCCTGCTCATCAAATACCGCAGCGCCCACCCACCAAGGCCGAGTATTATTTCTGTTTCGCAGTGGGGTTGGTTCCAATCTTTGGTCCTTTGGTGAACTGTGGATACAACCTGTTTGAAGGAGATTATTTTCATGCGATGATTCAAGTCGGTTTTGCTCTCTTAGATGCGAGCATTGTCTCCTCTTCACTGGCCTACACCAATTTCTATCTGTTGAGTCAGGACATGCTGAAAGCGATTTCCATCGAGTCGATGATCTCGTTTACTCGAGAGAAGATCATCCGAGATGGTTTTCAGGCCTATTTGCAGACTGGAGCCTTTGATCATGTGGCCCGAGAGACCGTGAGAATTGTCTTGGACGAAGCTTCCAGCCGATTCTCCAATTGTTTTATCGATCGGTGCATGGATTCCCTTGTCCAGACTCTCAAGACTAAGTTTGTGCAGTCGCTCTTCACCTTGAATTATTTCAAAGCCAAGTTCTTCCAGCACCAGCAACGTCTATAGTTTTTCTCACACAACCCAGACCAAAATCCTTTCCTGTGAATTAGGCCGCCCGATTAACCCAGCAGATGTATAGGTCTTCTTTTACAACGGTGCAGTACTTTACCTTATCTATCTCCGCCGTCTGCATAATTTCAAAAGCTCATTTATCCCCTATATCATTCAAACCTCTTGATTTATCTATTGTTAGAAGGTACATCCTGTAGATGTTTTAGGTACAACTAACTATTACTACGATGTTCTGAAGTGGAGAAAATCCATAAACAATTGGAATTTCCCTAAATAAATGAAGTTCCAATGTTTAAAAAGATGGGAATATCTAGCAAGGTAACAACTATAGGTTTGTATCAACGGACTACGTGCGAGCTGCACGAACGCTGGTTTTATCGACATCGCTCCAAGTAGTCAAACAATTCCTCGACTGGTGCTCGATCATAAATCAGACAGGCTGTTCCATCTCCTTCTACAGGAATAGTCGTCATCGCACTTGACCTCCTCCTGGCTCTCAGAGGTGAGCTACCGAATGTGACCCCTTTCGATTGCGGTCTCGAAGACGAACTGATAACGGGAAGTTTGCCTCTTGCCGGGGAACTGTTCCCGCTCGGCGTAGAATAGTCATTGCTCCTCCTTCGACACAATGAGCTCCGCAACAGCGCTGAATTCCTTCTCCCATGGTTGTTGAAGTTTACCCTCCTCTCTGGACTCCTTCCCCCATCACCGGTCTCCCTTACTATGGATCCCCTTCGAGAGGTCTTTGTTTGTGACTGGTCTCGGGCAGCTTGAACAGCTGCAGGAGGGTTATGCCATTCTCTAATTTCTCTGGTTTTCGTGTGTATCCACATTTTCACGCCCCCACAGGTTTTGAGTTGCCATTCATCCCTCTCCTTTTCCAATCGTTTCTTTTCTGTTGCCATTTGCTCGATCGATATCACCCCCATCACCAAGGCTGCCGTGTTCTTAAACCTGCCACTCTTTTGTTTCTTTGGAGCAGCAAATTTCAAGGCAGCGGCAATCTTCTCTTTGGCTAACCTCTCTTCCTCTTCGGCGTGGTCTTCCTCTTGTTGGCGAAGTTTTCGCAGAGTTTCTCGTGTTTTGAATTCATTTGGTGCATCCAATGGACCTCTAGAACTGAGGTATTTTCGACGGCAGGAATAAAACATTCTATATTCACAACAAAAGGCAGTGAACGGTCAGAAGGGTCTTCAGTAGCTATGTGGGGAGAAATTACCCTTTGCTGTAATCGGCCCGTTGACCGAAATAGTCTCCGAACATTGCTACCTGATAATGTTCACCCATCTCTAGGTGTCCCTGAGTGTGTATATGAGTGAAGTAGTGAGGTCTTTTTCTGTGGAAGGGCCAAAAATCTAGACGTTGTTGGTCATAATGTTGTTGTTTGCAAAAGAGTGCCGACACCGAAACAGTGTAGTTTGTCCGTATTTAATGTCCTTAATATTGAGGACTGTCCTTAACAGTCTCTCTACTAGACCTATATTCTCGCCGAGCTCGGCATTTTCGTCCAATAGAAGAAAGAGATAAAAAGACAACAGTTTAAAAAGTCCGAGCTAAAGAGACTCAGCAAGGATGAGATAATCCCTTATATGTGTTGTATCAATTACAACTCTTTTTTCTGATGCAATTACTGCCAGCACCAGCTCGTACATAAAATCTAGCACTGATTCCGATATCAATCAAATAACGAGACTCTACGTCTACACTTGTGAAAAGAAAGACCTGGTGGCTTGGGTAGTTCCTTTTACAGCCATTAAACTATGATTTTCAACAGCAAATTCAGACGCAACAAATTCAAGAAGAACAGCAAACAAAGGTCCATCAGTCATCTTCTGAAGTTTTTAAAAAAGTAGTGGTGTTTACGACGATAACTGTTGAATGCAAATCTTCCGGTTTGTGAGAGTTCAGCAACAGGGGGTCTTGCAGTTTCTCAACTTACTGTAAAATCACTACGGGAGCCAGTTTGGCAACTCGACTGATGGAAACTGGAGTCCAGGCTCGATTAGCTGTGTCTCAGATGACCCTCGATGCCTAGACTGCAGCTCACTAACGTTGAAGGACAAAAATACCACCTTGCAAAACAGAATTCAAATAAATCTAGTTATGTTTTGGTAAACTACTACTTCTACCTGGTTGGAAAAGGCTCTCTAGAACGAGACAAAATGTGCTGAGTTTAGTATAATCAGTTCAGAAATCAGGGAAACAGAAAGGAATTCCGCATTGAAGCGATTCCACTAAAAATACTTTAATCTTTTACAACAAAGCAAAAAACACTGGAATAACGACAGCACAAAGCACTGTACTTAAACTACGAATAACCACATACGTGACTTTAGGTCTATGCTTGGGAAAAGAAAGTCTTGGTGGCTTGGGTGGTTCCAGCAGTGCCTGACGCAAAGCACTGGTTGACCATGTATGACAGATCAGATTCATATGCAGTACCCGTGCAATCGTTAGCTGACATGTACATATACTCCTTTGGATAATCGATTTTCATCGAGTATGCACCAAGGTTTTGACAATACTGATTTTTCAAATGGCTGGCCATGTACATGTTCTGGCAGCCAGAATCTGTATAGCCTGCGGTAGTATACCAGGAACCTGCAGGAACATACGAAGATGCACAGCTGAAAGAGGTAGCCAAAATTTCGTAGGTAGCTTCTGTCTGGGGGAAGCACTGGTCTGAAGAGAAGTTGTTTCCTCCATCGCTGGATCCTGAGCAATCAGCGCTCGTCCATTGCTCAAAATTGGCGGTACCTATCATGGGGAGTAAGAAAACAAGGTTAATATGGAACGAAAAGCAGCGATTACTATGGTGTTTACCTCCGTTGCAGCTCCATTTGTTGGAACCACTTCCCGCGGTGTAACAGACACCGGTTTTGTAGGCTACATATTGGATTTCTTCACCCGAGCAGTCCTTGACATCATAGTAATGAAAAAGGACGAAATCACCGTCGGCGGTAACATTGAATGGCTTTGCCATTTTCGCGAGGAATTTGGCGTTAAATTGTTCCATGTTTTTAACAGCCATTAAAGCATGATTTTCAGCAGCAAATGCAGACGCAACAAATGCAAGAAGAACAGCAAACAAAGGGCCAGCAGTCATCTTCTGAATTTTCTTTTTTTAAAAGTAGTAAGACTAAAAAGGTATGTATGTGTCGCGGTAACTGTTTTTGTTTGAAAAAATCTTTTGGTTTGTGAGGCTTCAGAAAAAGGCGACTTTTGCAGTTTCCCAACTGAGTCTGCGAGGTCGGGCTAAATTAGTCCAGCCTCTAAGTTATCAGCGATATCGCTGCACTACAGATACCTAACTGAGAACACCGCAGGAAGGGATTATGATCTTGCAAATCTATTATATTTAACTATGCGCCTAGGTGGTGGAGAAAGAATCTATGAAAAGGAGACAAAGTCTGCTGAATTTAGGACTTCTTCCTTCGTAAGCTTAGTTCGATGCAATAATAATACCGAAAGGTCCGTCTCATTGGGTTTGAAGATGATCCCGGTGTCTTTAAAGATACAGTTCTGCAGATCCATCAGCGGTAAATGAACTAAATGGCGGATATGCAGATCCTCAGGAAACTGCAAATGATGATAAAATGAACTCCAGTTGGATACACAAGAGATGTTGTATTCCAGGGACTGGAAGATTGAAGGGAACTGAGATGCACGGAACTGTCCCGTCAGTGACGATTGACGGATCGTAACTGGACTTCGATAATCATCACGAGGTAGAAACATACAGGTCTCATAGTTGCCTGCATGAGCATCGGTGAATCCAGTTAAACGATTGCGAAGATTCACAGCCATGATTCCAAAGGACGACTTTACCAGTGACATGCACCAGGAAGTCAACAGATCATTTGTGGAGAGAAACTGCACACTGTTACCGTGTAGTTGATTCTCTGATGCTAGCAAAAGCATAGTCTTCTTGGTTTCTTCGATTCGAGTTTTGTTGATCGAGAGGAGAGTGGCAGAGGGTTTCTGGGAGAGCAGGATCGTCGACAACAAACCCATCAAGAAAGGTAACCCCTCGCAATACTTGGAGAGTCCCTCGCCTTGCAAAGCTTTCAGTTTTTCCATAAAGTCCACCGATCGAGTGGCAATCAAAGGAGTCACAGGGGTTCTAAAGTCCAGAAAGGAATACAGCCGGTAGAAGGTGTGCCCATCCCCAAGCACATGGCTCAACGACACCACCAAGGCCGTCTTGTTCACCTTCTTCTTATCTGCAGGATCCATGATTTTGATGACAGTAATCTTGAATAATGGTTTTTCAGGGTGATTAATGCAGTTGGTTCCGGTCTCCACGGTGTAAGGCTGGAGCATCTCATTGATCGAGTCCCACGCACAAGAGTCATTGAGATCCCCTAACTTCGTACTGTTATCAGTAGCGATCACTTCTTGGTAGCATTTCTGAAGAATTTGTTCCGCGTAGACCTTCGAATGTAGGGCCACTAGATGTTTCGTACCTTGGATCGTTTGGTAGGTGAGTTCGCTGGATAACCACAAATTCTCTTTGAGGATTTCTTCCACACGAGCTTTGAGAAGACCATTCTCACTAATATCTCCCGCATAGAAGGTGACCGAGGATACAGAGGAAGCATAAATCAAGCCTTTTTCTTCACCCACGAGCAATTCGAGGGTGGCTTTCTCCTCACTCGGCTGATCCGGATTTCCCTTCCCTTTGTAATCTCTTTCTGAAGCAAATCGCTGGATGAGATATAGCGTAGTTAATGTGGTAGTAAGAATACCGACACCTACTAACAGAAAGGAGCTAGTGTTCGGGGGAGCGGGACTCAGCATGGGCTTGTGGATCGTATCGAGTATCTATCTTTCCAGCACAGTGGGATCCGAAGCTTGGAATTCACGTGACTTGAAGTCGCGGC
>JADMIO011101934.1_pt1:0-35000 | contig 36239 bp, 31 predicted proteins | sample 8958161 | NCBI WGS metagenome assembly JADMIO01 (sample SAMN16585339, study PRJNA669376) | soil metagenome | isolation source: Crop rotation soil | place: USA: Cullars Rotation, Alabama | collected 2011
GATCATAACACGGGCAGAAACACTTCAACCAAAACAGGAATTCCGTGGGAGTTAAGGCATCGGGAAGGTGGTTAGCCGGATTAAAACAACCTCCCGCAACTTTGAAGTCTCCTGAGCCTGAACAGCTTCCATTCAAATAGTTTTGTTGTTAGTAACCTGCCTCCCGCATACATTTGTTACCCTAATCGCTGGTAAATATGAAAAGTCAATTATTGCTCATAAGCATCTTCTCCGCAGGTCTCTTAAAAGCTCAGTTCACCACCGCCTCTTTCAAAAGAACCGATTTTATTTTCGGAGGAGGTAGTAAAAATGCGCAAGGTGTGGCTTGTGCTGATTTTAACGGGGACGGCAAACCGGAAGTAATTGTGAGCGCTACCAATGCGCAAGCGGTGTATATTTTTAAAAACCTCTCTTCACCCGGAAGCATTGACTCTTCATCGTTGGGAACCCCTATCAGCCTCGCTACGCCAGGAAATACGAATGACATCTCCACCGGTGACCTTGACGGGGACGGAAAGGCCGACCTGGCAGTTACCACGCTTTCCACCAGCACTTTCAGTGTTTTCAGAAACACTTCATCGGGAAGCACGCTTAGCTTTTCCACAGCAATGAATATCAGCAGCATCAGTCCTGACGGGATTGCCATCGCTGATTTTGATGGTGACGGAAAAATGGACATTGTTACCTGTGCCCAGAACGCCATGAAGATTGCTGTTTACCTTAACCAGTCAACCACCGGAAATATCAGCTTTGCAAACAGGATTGAATATTCCGTTGGCACCAAGGCAAACTCCGTTACTGTTGGTGATCTGGATGGTGATGGAAAAAAAGAAATTATTACCTCCAATTCTGTTTCCAATACATTATCTGTATTTAAAAATCAAAGCTCTTCCGGTACGCTGGCTTTTACCTTGTTAAGTCTGAACCTTCCCGCGCCTGCCGAGCCTGAACATCCGCGTGTTGCAGATATTGATGGTGATGGCAAAGCGGATCTTGTGTTCAGCAGTTTTTATGGGACCCAGCTCTGTATTTATAAAAACGCTACGACCGGTTCCACCATTTCCTTCAGTAGCAGCCGCATGGACTTTGACCTGGATACAATAACCAATTATGCCCAGGGAAGCGCCATTGCCGATTACAATAATGACGGAAAAACCGATATCGGGATTGCCAATCACGCAGGATACCGTATTGCCGTTTTTCGCAACCTGTCTTCACCGGGTACAATCACCCTTGACACACGGGTGGATTTTGCGGCATCAACTAAACCCAACAGGATGGCTGCAGCAGATATTGACGGGGATGGAAAGCCGGATATGATATCATCCAATTACAGTTCTTCTTCCATCAGCGTCTTTCATAACCGCATTTCCGCTGCCACCGGGAACCTGCCTGAAGTTCCTTTAACCGGCAATTCCTTTGCTGCCTTTCCTAACCCCGCTTCTTCCGGTATCACTGTGCAAGGCGAGGTATCTTTTATCATCGAAGGTATATTTGATATGAAAGGCCGGTTGGTACAGAAGGTAGCTTCAGAACCTTCAACAACGCACTTGCTGGATGTGACCGGCCTGCCTGCAGGATACTACCTGCTGGGCCTGAAGCCGGAAACAGGCGGGCTCATTTATAAAAAGCTCATCCGGTATTAATCCATACCGTATCCCAAACAAGGTTTAAGGGAAGCATCTTTAACTTTCCGGAAAAAAACTTTAACAGCGGGCAGGCGTTATTAGCTTGTCCCTGTTTTCGCTGTATCAGCCATTCCACGGTATTCATTATTCATGCGACATCCACCAAAGAGAAGGAGATATCTCCGCCTGTTTCTGATAACCCTTGCCGTTGTTGCAGGATTAGCGGTGGGCATTCAGCTTCTTTTTATCGGATATGTAAACAGCAGGCTGCGCACCGAACTGGAGGATGAAGTAAAGGAATTATCCGGGGGCGAATACGAACTAACCATTCAAAGCCTTCGTATTAATATTTTCACCCAGTCTGTTTTTTTTAAAGGTGTTAACCTGCACCCCGTGGCTGATGTAAAGCCTGATGAACCTAAGTATGCCGGCTCGTTTAAAGAGTTCAGCTTCGAAGATTTTCATTTGTTCGCTTACCTGTTTGGCCGTAATCTGGTGGTGAACAATATCAAATATGCCGAGCTCTCCATCCAGGTGTTCCGCAGTCCCGGCAATGGAAAAAAGGGTAAAAATGCCAAACGTTTCTCACCATACGACATCGTAAAAAAGCATGTGAATTCCCTTCGCATCAAAAAAATAGATATTACCAATGCGGATATCAGGGTTTATGAAAAGATAAAGGAAACCCAGCCATCCATCAGCAGCGTGGATAACGAACTGCACATAGCAAATCTGAGGATCAACGATTCAACCAATGAAGCAGGAAAGTGGTTTGTTGCCGACAAACTCGGGCTCCTCATCAACCGTTTTGCCTACCAGCGCAAGGGCGATCTTTTTTCATTCAAAGCCCAAAGGCTCTTTGCTACCGATAAGGATTTACAGTTAAATAATGCCCTCATCGCTCCCTTATACAAAGCCGTTAAGGTTAAAGCGGACAACGATATCCCCGACAGTTTGCGGGTGCATATTGCTGAAGTATTGTTTCAGGGACTCAATCCGCGTTTGTTTATAGAGCACAATGCTTTTTATGCCAGGCGGCTGCAAATCAAACAACCCGATATACTCATATTCCATTACCAGATTGATAACCGCAACCATAAAAGAAAAAACACGTTACAGGATGTTTTGCACAAATTGCCGTTTACCATTAAAGTGGAAAGCATTGTTCTTGATAAGGGATTGATAACCTACAAAGAGCTTGAAAAAGACAAGACCATTCCCGGCCGCATCACGTTTAATGATCTCCATGCCGAAATATCCGGTTGCTCCAATGATAAGATGTCTTCATCGGCAAAGCGCCCTCTTATTATGAAAGTCAGCACCATGGTAATGCACAAGGCTAAGCTTGATGTTACGTACACCTTTCCGCTGCAGCAGAACGGAGAATTTGATGCAATGGGTCATTTGAAAGCCGTACAGCTCCGGGTTTTCAACCCCATCATAGAACCGCTGGCCCATTTTACCATGAAGAGCGGGCAGGTGGATTCGATGTGGTTCTCATTTCATGGAGGCCAAACCGAATCAAAAGGAAAAATGATGATCGCTTACCACGACATGAAAATTGAGCTGCTGAATAAGAAAACCGGTGAAAAAGACGCAACCCACAAGGTGCTTTCAACCCTGGCCCACGCATTGATCCTGAAAGAAGAAAATCCCTCGAAAGGCAAGCTAAGGATAGCAGAAATAAATTACCCGGCCGACTCCAGCCGCACCCTCTTCTTTTATTCGTGGAGATCGCTGCTGAGCGGACTGAGAGAAACCCTGGGGCTGCCTAAGAAAAGCAAGTAGTATTGCAGCGTATTACCCCTGTTCTTCATTTTTTCAAAACTTCAAACCGGTTTTTGGTTTCTTCAAGTTCATGTTTCATTTCCTTGCTCATTTCTTTTTCGTGCGCCCCGGCTGTTTCAAGTCTTTTATCATATACCGATTGCCATAAGCCGGCAACGGAAAAACCTCTTTTTTTCTTCTCTTCAACGGAAACCACAACCGTATCGATGCGTACCATGGAAGGGTTATGCGGATCAACAGGCACTTCCATGAATTCAGTATCAGGCCCATTCAAGTACCCTTCTCTGAACAGATAAACTGTATCAACCCACCCTTTAAGGTTATTGAGGGCTTCGCGCGCTTCAGGGTTTTCGCGAGGCGAACATGCCGCAACGAGAATAAATGCAAACACCAGTTTTTTCATAGGGTCGTTAATTAAAAATGCTGTTTAACTTTTTCAATTCGCTTTTCAGTGTATTTACGGTTACGGGAACGAACACAAGTTCCTCACCTCCCCCATTAATCGTGGTTTCTTTAATAGCAATGGCCGGACGGTTATGTATAGTTTTAAAGGCGACTACGGTTATTTTCTCCCCTTTGGGCAGTCTTTCGAATTTTGTACTGTCGCTGGTGTACCATCGGCTCAGAACTGTCTTCCACGAATGAAAAATAATATTCACATTGGCATCCTGTGCATGCTTTATTTCATAGCTAATCATGGTAAAAGGCATATTAATATAACGGTCGGCATTGTGATACCCCAGGGCAGAAGCATTAAATACATTTCGTTCTGAAGAACTGCTGAGCACATACCGCTTGAGATCAGTGGTACTCGCTTTGCTGAGAAACGTATCCGACAAATTCTTTTCAAAATTCCTGGCAAAAGCAGTGTCTTGATAAACAGGCCTCCGGTTACCAATGTAGAAATCGACACCAATATCCTCGAATACGGTGTTTCTCCCGCCCGTAACGCGCCTGATTTGTTTCTCGGTTAAATTTGCAACTGCTTTTATGGCAGCTTCGTCAAGGCTTTTTTCAACGCCTTGCAGGAGCTTAAGGCTGGCAAGCGTGCCGTTCGCAGTAAAAGTAAATGAGAGCCTCACCGTTCCTTCAATGCCTTTTTTCTTTGCTTCTTCCGGGTATTTTCTATGCTTCCTGAGCATGTCACCTATCAGAAATTGATCTCCGTAAGTAAGGAAACCTCCTATACCCCGCGGTTGGGTGACGTGATTATGAGGAGAAGCCCCTTCTCTTCCGGCTGCTCTCTGTGCATCATTCCCTGCATCTCCTTTCCAGGTTATGCTGTGCGGGTTTTGTATACCCGTAAAAAGCTGCATGCCCGGCTTCTTAGGTGCCGGGGCAAACTCAATCGTCATTTGTTTGCCAGGCGCGAGGGCGCATTTCTTTCCGTCTTTTGAAGCCTCCGTAAAAAGCATTCCCCCGGTTTCAAGTAAACGACCGCTTTTCTCTTCGGTAGTTAATCCACCGGCCAGTATATCAGACAGCCGGTAAAACTCCTGCACCCTGAAGCGAACTTTTCCCGCAACAGGCTTACCCGTTTTTTCAACAATAAAAGAGCCCGCTTTAATCCTTAGAATGGTCCCTTCCCTGCAGGTAAGGCAGGTATCCTTTTCCGTATCGATGATAAAAGTTTGGGATGGCTTACGCAGCACGTGGTAAAGGGTTGACAGATTTTTTATTGGTAAAGATCTGGCTGGTGGAGTTGCCGGCACCGGAGCAGGATTAACTGCAACAGGTTGCCGATCATCATTGATGAGGCTATCCTGCCCCGGCATGGCTTTTTCAACCTGTTTCTTTTCTGCTGGAGACAGGAATATAACAGTCAACGTAATAAAGGCAACTGCTGCAGCCGAAGCAGACCATATGGCTATTTTATGAAAAGGCGGTTTGGTTATTTTAAACCCTGAAGGCTGACGCGATGAAATATGCGATGTGATTTCATTCTTATCCAAAGGAGGCACAGGGAGCCCACGCGCTTCCTCAAACAACTTATCCAGCTTTTCTTCCGGTTTCATGCCTGTATTTTTTCAAGTCGCTTTTGTTCCTGTTCAATCATAACCTTTATTTGCCGCCTGCCCCGCAGGATCCGGTTTTTTACTGCACCTAACCCACAGCCTTCCAGCCTGGCGATTTCTTCGTAGCTGAATCCTGCTATTTCATACAGCACAATAGCTTGCCGCTGTTCCAGGCTCAATTGATCAAGCAGGGTGTAAAGTTCGCGCATGTCGGTGCGCGCTTCGGCATGCTGCCATCCTGCCTGTTGTTCGGCTTTCTGCCAGTTGAAATACGCCCTGAACTTATTCCTGCGGTTATGCCGCCTGATCATATTGCCGGCTATGGCAAAAAGGTAATAAGCGAATTTTTCCTCTTCCATTTTCATATCAAACCGCTCATAAGCCACCAGCAAAGTTTCACCGATAATGTCTCCGGCATCCGCTTCATTCCATATAATAAACTTCACGTAACGGTACAATCTGGGATAGGCGGTTTCATATAACCCCCCGAAGCGTTGCTGGCGCTGGAGTAACTGCCCATCCGTTAATTGCATTTCAGCCGGTTTCATACTGTAATGCCGCGAACCCTGCTAAAGTCCCGCGGACATGAAAATTATTTTGTAACGATAAGATTTTTAACGCTATAATCATTCTTAGCAAACCTACATTCTATTTTACTGCATTTTAATCTCCGGCTTTATTCCGGTTGCATATATTTGGAAAAACCTGTTCTTATGAAAAAAATTGTTATCCTTTTTTGCATGGCTATTGCAGGCTCATACGCCATGGCACAGCCTACCCTCAACAGCTCGGCTTTATTAAATGTGGGATCTTCCGTAACCATGCAGGAAGTACTTAACCTGAGCCTTATCGATACTACGGTGCAGGGCGCAGGCAAAACCTGGGACTACGGCACACTCCAGATCGACCCCACCGGCACACCATCAACCATCAGCTATGTAACGCCCTCATCCACCCCCTCAGGAACTTTTTTCCCCAGTTCCAATTATTGCTATATCGAAACCTCGGGGTCCGAATCACATACGGCATATTTTATACTGAGCTCTACCAAACTTCAACGCATCGGCAGCAAAGGCAGCACCTCCAGCACCGTAAAGGTTTACAGCGATCTGCAGGATGAAATGATGTTTCCTCTTTCCTTGAGTACCAAATATCACGACACCTGGGCTAACAATGCCTCATCGTTCGGTGGCACTCTTGATTTTGAATGCCTCGGGTATGGCACCCTTAAATTACCAGGCAACAAAACCTACAGCGCTTTACTGGTAAGAGTGGTTATTGATGAGCTTTTTGCGATCCCGGTTTATTTCTGGTACAGTGCAGATAACGGTGCGGTACTTTTACAATACATTGCCGGTGATGGTTTCTGGGTATCTGAAAGTGCCAGGTATGCAAGCTCCCTTACCATCGTAAACACAGGAGTTGCTAGGGCCACCGCTGCCTTTGAAAATATCAGCTACAGCAATCCTGTTAACAGTACCTTTAGCGTAAGCCTGAACGGCACCAAGAAAACAAGGGCTGATTATGAAATCATGAATGCTCTTGGCGAGGTTGTAAAAACCGGTGTATATGATAATGAAAGCAGGCTGCGTACCGATATTGATGTAAGTGATCTGAAGCCCGGCATTTATTTCTTCAATGCTCAAAGCATCAGCGGACAGGCCGTTAAAGGAATTAAATTCCTGAAGCTCTAGAAGCAATCTTTTTCTGTTGTGAATTTAATTCTGGAACAACCCAAGCTGGCTCTTATTCATAATGCGGCTGAGGTCTTCTGATTTAAGCGGCTTTGAGATAAAATCCTTTACACAGCTATACCCCGAAGCTTTGAACTTATCCTGCGGATCGATGGATGAAGTAAGAATATAAAGCTGCGTGTTGGGCATGTGAAATTTACTGTACTGCTCCAGGAACTGCCAGCCGTTCATAATGGGCATGGTAATATCGAGCAGGATAATATCCGGGTGTTGGGTGGTTGACTTCAGATATTCAAGTGCCTTACGGGCGCTTGCAAAATCAAGTATTTTTAATGTGTCGTCAAACCTGGTGATCATTGATTTGCTGATGAAGTTATTTACCAGATCTTCATCGATAAGCATTATAGCTGAGGCCTTTTTCATAATACCCTCCTGGTTAAATTCTATCCCTGTTAATATATTGTTTGAAGTTAAGGAAACGGTAAGTTCCAGTATCACATCGTTCAACTGGTTGGCTGAGGAAAGCAGGTTTTCAATAATCACCTTGTTCTCCGGGTCATTGGGATCGTTCATTTCCATGAGCCGCGCAAGTCCAAGCACATTGGTAAGCGGGTGACGCAGCTTATGGGAAGTGATGAAAGCATACTCCTTAAGCCTGCGGTTAAGCTCGATGAGGTCTTCCTGGTGCCTTTTACGCATGCTGATGTCGCGTAAAAAGACCACGCGGGCCTTTGTACTGCCCCAGGTAACGAGATAGCTGAGCACCTCTACCCAGATCTCCAGCCGGTTCTTTTTTATCACCAGGCACTCGTGCTGGGTGTATTTGGTTCGGCCGGCAAAAATATCCGCGTCTTTAGACTCTACCAGTTCTTTATAAGTGGGATGCAGAAAAGCCGTGTAGTGCTTGCCCAACAACTCCGAGCTGTCATAGCAAAGCATTTCGCAAATGCCTTTGTTGGCGTAAATAATCTTTCCTTCTTTATTGGCAATGAACACACTCTCAAGCGATTCATCTATCAATCTCTTGTACTCGTCTGAGTTTCCTGCTGCCGTAGTTGCCATAGACCTGAGCTGCAAGATAATGCATTCCCCTTTCCGATGACAGATTTTTTTAAAAAATATTCTGCCTGAATCGGTTTTTCAGCCGGCAGCATTCTTTTTTCGGGGTTTTGAATGGCTGGCAGGGTTAAAGCCCTTATAATTATCTGATGGCGCAAAAAAATCCCGCCCCGGAAACCGGAGCGGGATTTTCATCATGTAAGGATTTCCCGGGAGTGACTATTCTTCGTCTTCCTTTGAAGCCATCAGCGCCTCAAATTCTTCCCTTGAACCTACGATCAGTTTTTCGTACTGGCGCATACCCGTACCGGCCGGGATCAGGTGACCCACGATTACGTTTTCCTTCAGGCCTAACAGGTTATCAACTTTACCGCTGATGGCGGCTTCGTTGAGTACCTTGGTGGTTTCCTGGAAGGAAGCCGCACTCATAAAGCTGTGCGTACCCAGCGATGCTTTGGTAATACCCATGATAACCTGCTGTGCCGTAGCCGGAACTGCATCGCGCACCTGGATCAGCTTCATGTCCTTACGCTTAAGCATGGAGTTTTCATCGCGCAGCTTGCGCACGCTGATGATCTGGCCCGCTTTTACAGTGGTTGAATCACCGGCATCAATTACAATCTTCTTATCGTAAATCCAGTCGTTTGTTTCTTTAAAGCTCCAGCGGTCCACATTTTCTCCTTCGAGGAAAAGCGTATCGCCCGGATCCATAACCTCAAGCTTCTGCATCATCTGGCGCACGATCACCTCGATATGCTTATCGCTGATCTTTACACCCTGCAGGCGGTAAACTTCCTGGATACCGTTGAGGATATAGCGCTGAACAGCAAGCGGACCTTCAATGCGAAGGATATCCTGCGGGGAAATCGATCCGTCAGACAGGGTTGAGCCTGCTTTTACGAAGTCGTTTTCCTGAACAAGGATGTGCTTGGACAGCGGAACGAGGTACTTCTTCACATCACCATCTTTCGAGGTGATCACAATTTCACGGTTACCGCGCTTAATGCCACCGAAGGCAACCACACCGTCAATTTCCGTTACAATGGCAGGGTTTGAAGGATTACGCGCCTCGAACAATTCGGTAACGCGTGGCAGACCACCGGTAATATCGCGGGTTTTGCCAACTATACGCGGTATCTTAACCAGGATTTCCCCGGCCCTGATCTCATGGCCTTCTTCAACCACGATATGTGCTCCAACCGGAATATTGTATTCCTTGATCGGCTTGCCTTTCTTATCAACCACAACAATAGAAGGTATCTTGGTCTTGTCTTTCGATTCGATGATCACCTTTTCCTTGTGGCCCGTCTGCTCATCCGATTCCTCCTTATAGGTGATGTTTTCGATAATGCTTTCAAATGAAAGCTTACCGGGGAATTCGGAGAGAATTACGGCATTGTATGGATCCCATGTACAAATGGTATCGCCTTTAGTCACCTTCTGGCCATTCTTCACAAAAAGGTGTGCGCCATAAGGAATGTTTACGGTAATAATCGGGTTACGCGTGGTTTCGTCAAGAATCCTCACTTCGCCCTGGCGTCCGATTACGGTATCCACTTTGCCTTCTTCAGTTTCCATAACAACGGTACGGATTTCCTCGAACTCGAGGATACCACCGAATTTGGCATTCATCTGGCTTTCAGATGCGATGTTGGAAGCAGTACCACCCACGTGGAAGGTACGAAGTGTAAGCTGTGTACCCGGCTCACCGATTGATTGTGCGGCAATAACACCTGCGGCATCTCCGTCCTGCGCTCCGCGGCCTGTTGCCAGGTTGCGGCCATAGCATTTGGAGCATACACCGTATTTGGTTTCGCAGGTAAGAGCCGAACGGATCTCGATGGTTTCAAGCGGAGAAGAATCGATTTTTACAGCAATATCTTCTTCTATCATATCACCCGCACGGCATAACAGTTCACCGCTCAGCGGGTCATACACATCATGCAGGCTGGTGCGCCCGAGAATACGTTCGTACAGGCTTTCAACAACCTCTTCGTTATCCTTCAGCGCACTGATCGGAATACCGCGAAGCGTACCGCAATCCACTTCATTTACAACCACGTCCTGGGCCACATCATGCAACCTACGGGTAAGATAACCCGCATCGGCTGTTTTAAGAGCCGTATCGGCCAGACCCTTACGGGCACCGTGTGTTGAGATGAAGTACTCGATAACCGATAACCCTTCTTTAAAATTGGAAAGAATCGGGTTTTCGATAATTTCTCCCGTTCCACCGCTCAGGTTTTTCTGAGGCTTGGCCATCAATCCCCGCATACCCCCAAGCTGCCTGATCTGCTCCTTGGAACCACGGGCTCCTGAATCAAGCATCATGTAAATAGGATTGAAACCCTGGTTATCCTCTTTCAACTGTTTAAGCAGCGTATCGGCAAGGCGTGAGTTGATACGGGTCCAGATGTCTATCACCTGGTTATATCTTTCGTTATTGGTAATAAAACCGTTATTGTAGTTCGACCATATTTCTTCCACTTCACCTTCAGCCTGCTTCACGAATTTCATCTTCTCATCCGGGATCATTACGTATGAAAGATTGAAAGAAAGTCCGCCTTTGAAAGCATAGTGATAACCAAGATCCTTGATATCATCGAGGAAGCGGGCGGTTTTAGCCATGCCGCAAATCTTGATCATGTCACGGATAATATCCCTGAGGTTTTTCTTGGTAAGGATATCGTTGATATAACCATACTCGGTAGGCACCACCTGGTTAAAGAGTACACGCCCCATGGTGGTATCAATCACTTTAGAGGTGAACTGACCATCTTCAAGCATATTTACACGGCATTTAACCCATGCATGCAGGTCAACTTTCTTTTCGTTGAAGGCGATAATAGCTTCTTCTGACGAATAGAAGTGCAGGCTTTCACCCTTAACCGGGTGTTCCTTGGTGTTTTTACGTCCTTTTGTAATATAGTACAGGCCGAGCACCATGTCCTGCGAAGGAACCGCGATAGGCGCTCCATTGGCAGGGTTAAGGATGTTATGGGGTGCCAGCATCAGCAGTTGCGCTTCCAGGATGGCAGCATTGCCAAGCGGAACGTGAACAGCCATCTGGTCACCGTCAAAGTCGGCATTGAAACCGGTACAAACAAGCGGGTGCAACTGGATGGCTTTTCCTTCGATCAGCTTGGGCTGAAATGCCTGGATACCCAGCCTGTGCAGCGTGGGAGCACGGTTTAGCAGTACCGGGTGACCTTTAAGTATGTTTTCAAGAATATCCCAGATAACGGGCTCTTTACGGTCCACCAGCTTTTTGGCTGATTTCACCGTTTTTACAATTCCTCTTTCGAGCAGCTTGCGGATAATAAACGGCTTGAAAAGCTCGGCAGCCATTCCTTTCGGAATACCGCACTCATGCAGTTTAAGGGTTGGCCCAACTACAATTACCGAACGGCCCGAGTAATCAACACGTTTACCAAGAAGGTTCTGGCGGAAACGGCCTTGCTTACCTTTGAGCATATCACTCAATGATTTCAGCGGACGGTTACCTTCGGTTTTCACCGCGCTTACCCTTCTGGTATTATCAAACAATGAATCCACAGCTTCCTGGAGCATGCGCTTCTCATTACGCAGGATCACTTCAGGCGCTTTTATTTCCATCAGACGCTTCAAACGGTTGTTACGTATGATAACCCTGCGGTATAAATCATTCAGGTCGGAAGTGGCAAAGCGGCCACCTTCAAGCGGTACAAGCGGACGCAGCTCAGGCGGGATCACCGGAAGGATTTTCACAATCATCCACTCGGGGCGGTTTTCCCCGTTTTCCTGGGCCGAACGGAAGCTTTCAACAACTTTCAGTCGCTTTAACGCTTCGTTCTTACGTTGCTGCGAAGTTTCGGTGCTGGCTTTTAAACGCAGATCGAATGACAGCGAATCGAGCTCGATCTTTGAAAGCAGGAACCACAAAGCTTCCCCGCCCATTTTTGCGATAAACTTATTCGGATCGGAATCATCCAGGTGCTGGTTGTCTTTTGGCAGCGAATCGAGGATATCGAGATATTCTTCTTCCGTTAAAAGGTCATACATCTGCACCCCGTCAGCGGATTTTACACCGGGCGAGCATACCACGTAGCGCTCATAGTAAACAACCATATCGAGCTTCTTGGTAGGCATGCCCAGCAGGTAACCGATTTTGTTCGGGAGCGAGCGGAAATACCAGATGTGCGCAACAGGAACAACCAGGTTGATATGTCCCATCCGTTCGCGCCTTACCTTTTTCTCGGTAACCTCAACACCGCAACGGTCGCACACAATACCCTTGTAGCGGATACGCTTGTATTTACCGCAATGGCATTCGTAATCTTTTATAGGCCCGAATATCCTTTCGCAGAAGAGCCCGCCCATTTCAGGCTTGAAAGAGCGGTAGTTGATGGTTTCAGGCTTGGTAACCTCACCATGCGATTTCTGCAGGATGCTTTCAGGCGAAGCCAGTCCTATCCGGATGCGGGTAAAATTGGCTTTTATTTTTTGATCTTTTTTTATTGACATTTCTTTAATTTAATCAATTTTAATACTTGAAGATTTGAAAATTGAATTTTGAAAAGGCCGGTCATTTTCAAACCGGCACATTTTCAAATTTCCAAATTATTCGAGTGTCACATCCAGGCCAAGGCCGCGTAATTCATGCACCAGTACATTGAATGACTCAGGTATGCCTGGCTGCGGCAGGTTATCGCCTTTTACGATGGCCTCATAGGTTTTGGCCCTGCCGATAATATCGTCAGATTTAACCGTAAGGATTTCCTGCAGGATGTTGGATGCGCCAAATGCCTCGAGTGCCCAAACTTCCATTTCACCGAAACGCTGACCACCGAACTGGGCTTTACCGCCCAATGGCTGCTGCGTAATAAGTGAGTACGGACCGATTGAACGTGCGTGCATCTTATCGTCAACCATGTGACCAAGCTTGATCATGTAGATTACACCTACCGTAGTAGGCTGATGGAAACGATCTCCGCTTAATCCGTCATACAGGTAGGTTTTACCCCAGTCGGGTATGCCGGCTTTACGTGTATACGAAAGTACATCCTCATCTTTTGCACCGTCAAAAATCGGGGTGGCAAATTTAACCCCGAGCTCTTTGCCGGCCCAGCCGAGAACAGTTTCATATATCTGTCCCAGGTTCATACGTGAAGGCACGCCCAACGGGTTCAATACAATATCAACAGGGGTTCCGTCTTCCATAAACGGAAGATCTTCTTCGCGAACGATCCTTGCTACAATACCCTTGTTACCGTGGCGACCGGCCATTTTATCACCCACTTTCAGCTTACGCTTCTGTGCGATATAAACCTTGGCGAGCTTCAGGATACCGGTAGGTAACTCATCCCCTACGCTGATTGCAAACTCTTTGCGTTTGTAGTCGGCAATTTCCTGATTCATGCGGTTCTTGAAATTGGAAAGAATCATTCTTACTGATTCGTTCCTGTCTGCATCCGTTGTCCAGTTGTTGGCGTTGATATGGGTGTAATCAACGTCATTCAGGTTCTTCATGGTGAACTTGGTTCCTTTCGGAATCAGTTCCTCGTTGTATACATTCAATACCCCCTGCGAGGTTTTACCCGACAGGATACTGAAAAGTTTTTCGATCAATACTTCCTTAATGCCCTTCAGGTTCTTTTCATGCTCGTCTTTGAGCTTGGTAAGTTTACCCTTCTCATCGCTCTTGGCAGTTTTTTCTTTCTTGGCGCGGGCAAAGAGTTTTTTATCAATTACCACACCCTGGGTTGATGGCGGAGCCTTCAAAGAAGCATCCTTCACATCTCCGGCTTTATCACCGAAAATGGCGCGGAGCAGCTTTTCTTCCGGTGAAGGTTCCGTTTCTCCTTTGGGCGTGATTTTTCCGATCAGGATATCACCTTCTCCCACTTCGCATCCTACACGAATAAGACCGTTTTCATCCAGGTTCTTGGTGGCTTCTTCGCTTACATTCGGAATATCGTTGGTAAGCTCTTCTTCACCCCGTTTGGTATCACGCACCTCGAGTTCATATTCGGTAACGTGAATGGAGGTAAAGATATCTTCCTTAACCACCTTTTCAGAAATAACAATGGCATCCTCGAAGTTGAAACCCTGCCATGGCATGAAAGCCACTTTCATGTTCCTGCCGAGGGCCAGTTCTCCGCCCTGGGTGGCGTATCCTTCGCACAGTACGGTTCCTTTGGTAACCTTATCGCCTTTGCGCACAATAGGCTTCAGGTTGATACAGGTGTTCTGGTTGGTTCTGCGGAATTTAATAAGATTATATGATTTGGTATCCGTGCCGAAGCTCAGCAGCTTGTCATTTTCGCTTTGCTCATACCTGATGCGGATTTCATTGGCATCAACATATTCAACAACTCCTTTGCCTTCAGCTACCAGCAGTGTACGGGAGTCTTTGGCAACACGGCCTTCAAGACCTGTTCCTACAACAGGGGCCTCAGGCTTTAAGAGCGGTACAGCCTGACGCTGCATGTTCGATCCCATCAGCGCACGGTTGGCATCGTTATGCTCCAGGAAAGGAATTAACGAAGCCGCTATCGATACGATCTGGTTGGGAGCGATATCCATAAAGTCAATCTTCTCCGGCTCCAGCATGGGGAAGTCGCCTTCATAACGGGCTTTTACTTTTTCATCAACAAAGTTGCCTTTGTCGTCATAGTTTGCATTCGATTGTGCAATGGTTTTTCCGTCTTCGTCTTCAGCGCTCAGGTAAACCACAGGCTCGCTGATGGAAACTTTACCATGGGTTACCCTGCGGTAAGGCGTTTCAATAAAGCCCATGCCGTTGATCTTGGCATGCACGCAAAGGGAAGAAATCAACCCGATGTTCGGACCTTCAGGGGTTTCAATGGTACACAGGCGCCCGTAATGGGTATAGTGTACGTCACGAACCTCAAAGCCTGCACGCTCCCGGCTCAAACCGCCCGGTCCAAGGGCCGACATCCTCCGCTTGTGGGTGATCTCAGCCAGGGGATTGGTTTGATCCATGAACTGTGAAAGCTGGTTTGTTCCGAAAAAGGAGTTGATAACGGAAGAAAGTGTTTTTGCATTAATAAGGTCGGCAGGCGTAAACACTTCGTTATCGCGTATGTTCATGCGCTCACGAATGGTACGGGCCATACGGGCCAGACCTACGCCAAACTGTGCATACAGTTGCTCGCCAACGGTGCGCACGCGCCTGTTGCTCAGGTGATCGATATCATCCACATCAGCCCTTGAGTTTGAAAGCTCAATGAGATATTTCATGATGGATACGATATCGTCCTTGCTAAGCACGCGGTTGCTCAGGTCTTCGCTTTTTCCAAGCTTGCGGTTAATGCGGTAACGGCCTACTTCTCCGAGGTCGTAACGCTTGTCCGAAAAGAACAGCTTTTCAATCACACCACGGGCAGTTTCCTCGTCTGGCGGATCGGCATTACGCAACTGGCGGTAAATATGCTCATGCGCTTCTTTTGCGCTGTTTGAAGTATCTTTCTGAAGCGTATTCAGGATAATTGCAAAATCATTCTGGTTAGCTTCGCTTTTATGCAGGATGATGGTTTTAACATCAGCCTCCAGGATCTGGTCAATATGCTCGTCTTCAAGCACGGTATCGCGCTCGATGATCACCTCGTTCCGCTCGATGGAAACCACTTCCCCGGTATCTTCATCTACAAAATCTTCAACCCAGGTGCGCAGCACACGGGCGGCCAGTTTGCGACCAAGCACTTTCTTGAGGCCGCTTTTGCTAACCTTTACTTCTTCGGCAAGGTCGAACAGGTTCAGAATGTCCTTATCCGTTTCGTAACCAATTGCACGCAGCAGGGTGGTAACCGGGAATTTCTTCTTACGGTCGATGTAAGCGTACATCACGTTATTCACATCCGTTGCAAACTCAATCCAGCTTCCTTTAAAAGGAATAACCCGGGCCGAATACAGCTTGGTACCATTGGTATGGTAGCTCTGACCGAAGAAAACACCGGGTGATCGGTGAAGCTGCGAAACGATAACACGCTCGGCACCATTGATTACAAAGGTTCCGCTGGGTGTCATATAAGGAATGGTACCAAGGTACACATCCTGAACGATGGTTTGAAAATCCTCGTGCTCCGGATCGTTACACGAAAGCTTTAATTTGGCTTTCAGCGGAACACTGTAGGTAAGTCCCCTTTCAATACACTCGTCAATGGAATATCTCGGGGGATCAACGAAATAGTCAATAAATTCAAGATTGAAGATATTGCGCGTATCGCTGATGGGAAAATTTTCCATGAAAACCTTATACAGGCCTTCATTCTCACGGTTCTCAGAGGTGGTATCGAGCTGGAAAAATTCTTTGAAAGACTGCAACTGAACATCCAGGAAGTCCGGATAATCAATCACATTTTTTACAGAAGCAAAGTTGATTCTTTCTCCTGTTGGTATATTTGATTTGGCCAATTTGATATGGGTTTTAAATTGAATAATTACTTAGCTCAATTAGTAGTCAGATTTATACGGCAAAAAGTGGCTCTGTTGGAGCGCACTTTACCTGTTTCCGGTATACCGGATTGTCTGAAACTTTCTTCTGCGTGATGTTTTTTTATCAACTGTTTTACTTAAAGTTAGCACTTGAACCGGCAAAAGTATGTTTCAGGGTCAGCTCTGACGGGCATAAATAGCAAATTGACCCTCGGTTTCAACCGGGGTCAATGGCTAATTCAGTTACCTGAACCTGAATTACTTAAGCTCAATCTCGGCTCCGGCTTCTTCAAGTTTGGCTTTGAGAGCTTCCGCTTCAGCCTTGTCGATATTTTCTTTCAATGGTTTCGGAGCACCATCAACAAGTTCTTTAGCTTCTTTCAGGCCAAGACCGGTTACATCCTTAACAACCTTTACCACGTTTAATTTAGCCTGGCCGGCTGATTTTAATATCACGGTAAAAGTGGTTTGCTCAGCGGGAGCGCCACCTTCAGCAGCACCACCTGCAGATGGAGCGGCTACAGCAACTGCAGCAGCAGCAGGCTCAATGCCGTATTCGTCTTTAAGGATCTTTGCCAACTCGTTAACTTCTTTTACCGACAATCCTACCAATTGTTCAGCAAACGCTTTTAAATCTGCCATTTTGTTTGATTTTTGTTTTTATGTATTGTTAATTGATTTGTTAATTCTATTACTCAGGTCTTTCAGACAATGTTTTTACGATACCTGCCAGCTTACCTCCGCTCGACTGAAGGGCAGAGATAACATTCTTCGCAGGTGATTGCAGCAACCCGATGATCTCACCGATAAGCTCGTTCTTGGTTTTGAGCGACACGAGGGCATCCAGTTGGTTATCGCCAATAAAAACATCCGTATCGATGCAGGCACCCTTCAGGTAAGGCTTATCATTCTTCTTCCTGAATTCCTTGATAACCTTGGCGGGGGCTTTCATATCATGGCAAAACATCAGCGCGGTGTTGCCTTTCAGCACATCGGCAAGGTTGCCGAAATCGCGGCCTGTTTTTTCAATAGCCTTTTCAATAAGGGTATTCTTTGCCAGTTGCATTTCAATGCCATTTTTGAAAAGCTCCCTTCTCAGGTCGCTGGTTTGCTTGGCATTAAGGCTTGCCACGTCAGTTACGTATATGTTTTTATACTCGCTTAGTTTACCGGCAATCTGCTCAATAACTAATTCTTTTTCTTCTTTCTTCATGCCTTATGAGATTAAATGCCCGGAACCGATTTGGTGTCTACAGCAATGCCGGGGCTCATGGTGCTGCTGATGGAAATACTTCTGAAATATGTTCCTTTGGCTGAAGATGGCTTCATCTTAGCCAGGGTGTGAATCAGCTCAAGGGCGTTATCATAAATCTTTTCGGGTGCGAAAGAGGCCTTACCGATAGAGGTATGAATAATTCCTTCTTTATCAACCTTAAAGTCGATCTTTCCGCCTTTTACTTCTTTTACCGTTTTACCGATATCGGTAGTAACGGTACCCGATTTCGGGTTCGGCATCAGGTTACGGGGCCCCAGGATCTTACCGAGCTTACCAAGCTTTGCCATTACAGCGGGCATGGTAATGATAATGTCCATATCAACCCAGCCTTCGGAGATTTTCTGAATATATTCGTCAAGCCCAACATAGTCAGCTCCTGCTTCTTTTGCTTCAGCTTCTTTATCCGGTGGAACCAGGGCCAGCACTTTAATAGTTTTACCTGTACCGTGCGGAAGGGAAACCACACCGCGTATCATCTGGTTGGCCTTTTTCGGATCAACCCCAAGTCTTACATCAATATCAACCGATGCATCAAACTTGGTATAGGTTACATCCTTCACCAGCTTCGAAGCTTCTGTAAGAGCGTAGGCTTTGTTTGAGTCTACTTTCTTCAGGGCTTCTTTCCTTTTTTTACTTATACGTGCCATAATGGTAATTTACTCTTTTAACTGAACCTTATTTTGTGAACGGATTATCGCCTTTTACATCGATACCCATGCTGCGGGCCGAACCTGCAACCATTTTCATGGCTGACTCAACCTTAAAGCAGTTCATATCCTGCATTTTATCTTCAGCAATCTTACGCACCTGTTCCCAGGTTACCGTTCCGGCTTTCTTACGGTTCGATTCGGCTGATCCTTTCTGCACTTTAGCGGCTTCAAGCAATTGCGCTGCAACCGGAGGAGTTTTAATGATAAAATCAAACGACTTATCACTATAAACTGATATTACAACAGGCAGGAGCTTGCCGGCCTTATCCTGGGTGCGGGCATTGAATTGCTTGCAAAACTCCATGATATTGATACCCTTTGAACCCAAAGCAGGACCAATCGGGGGAGCTGGATTTGCCGCACCGCCTTTTACCTGTAACTTTACAAAGCCCGTTAGTTCTTTAGCCATATTCTTTTATTTTTTATTGACCCGATATTGAAGCTTAACTTTATATTTAAAGTTGAAAACACCTCGCTATCAAGCCATAATACTACTCTATTAATTTTCCTTTTCTACCTGAACGAAGTTTAGCTCCAAAGGCGTTCTCCGTCCGAAAATCTTCACCATTACTTTAAGTTTCTTCTTCTCCTCGCTCACCTCTTCAATTACCCCGCTGAATCCACTGAAAGGTCCGTCAATTACTTTTACATTCTCACCTACAATGTACGGTTCGGCAATCGTTTCGCCATGCTCCGACATCTCATCAACGTTACCCAGGATGCGGGCAACTTCGTTGGGCCTTAACGGCACCGGAGTTGACTTGCCTCCGAGGAAGCCCACCACACCATTCACCGAATCAATAATATGTCCTACTTCCCCTACCATTTCAGCCTGGATAAGGATATAGCCCGGGAGGTAAGTCTTTTCCTTTGCTATTTTCTTTCCGTTTTTAACCTGGTATACCTTTTCGGTCGGGATCAGTATCTGAGGCACATGAGCACGCAGCCCGGCTCTTTCGAGCTCAATCTCAATCTGCGTCTTTATTTTCTTCTCCTGGCCCGTAATGGCTCTCGCCACGTACCATTTATACTGCTCCTGGGTCATTGATTGCACGTTAAATTAACTTTGAAACATCTGGTAAAAAAACCCGAGAGCTCCGCTGCTGATGATATCCATTACATAAATGCATAAAGCAATTATCAGCGAGGCGATCATAACAATAATGGTGCTTTCCTGCAGATCTTCCCAGGTAGGCCATGACACTTTATTTAAAAGCTCATCTGTTGATAGCCTGAAATACTCTCTGATCTTTTCCATTTATTTCTTCTTTTTTTAGCACGGGCACCAGGATTCGAACCTAGATCAACGGTTTTGGAGACCGCTATTCTACCATTGAACTATGCCCGTATGAGTCAATGGACGATGGTTAATAAACCATAGCTCTTTTGCGGTCGGAGCTATGGTCTATCGTCCATGGACTGTGGTCTTACTTCAATATTTCAGTTACCTGACCTGCACCAATGGTACGGCCACCTTCGCGGATAGCGAAACGGAGGTTCTTCTCCATAGCGATAGGCGCGATCAGTTTTACGGTAATGGTTACGTTATCGCCAGGCATGATCATTTCCATTCCATCAGGAAGCACAACCTCACCGGTTACGTCTGTTGTACGGAAATAGAACTGCGGACGGTATTTGTTGAAGAATGGCGTGTGACGTCCACCTTCGTCTTTGCTCAGTACGTAAACTTCAGCCTTAAATTCGGTGTGCGGTGTTACTGAACCGGGCTTGCAGATTACCATACCCCTGCGGATCTGGTCCTTATCAATACCACGGAGCAGAAGACCTACGTTATCACCGGCTTCTCCGCGATCAAGGATTTTACGGAACATTTCAACACCTGTTACAACCGAAGTAAGTTTTTCAGCACCCAGACCGATGATTTCAACGCCATCGTTTGAGTTGATAACACCGCGCTCGATACGGCCGGTGGCAACTGTACCGCGACCGGTAATAGAGAACACGTCTTCAACAGGCATCAGGAAAGGAAGATCAACGGCACGCGGAGGTACAGGGATGTAATCATCCACAGCGTTCATCAGTTCCATAATTTTTTCAACCCATTTAGGATCTCCGTTCAAACCACCCAGGGCAGAGCCACGGATAATCGGAATTTCATCACCAGGGAATTCATATTTGTTCAGCAGATCGCGGATTTCCATTTCAACGATTTCAAGAAGTTCCTGATCGTCTACCATGTCAACTTTATTCATGAACACCACAACGCGGGGAACACCAACCTGGCGGGCAAGCAGGATGTGCTCGCGGGTTTGAGGCATCGGGCCGTCTGTTGCAGCAACCACAAGAATTGCACCGTCCATCTGGGCAGCACCGGTAACCATGTTCTTTACATAGTCAGCGTGACCAGGGCAATCAACGTGTGCATAGTGACGCTTGTCTGTGGTGTACTCTACGTGAGCGGTATTAATAGTGATACCACGTTCTTTTTCTTCGGGAGCAGAGTCGATCGAATCGAATGAACGGGCTTCTGACAAACCTTTGTCGGCTAAAACTTTAGTAATAGCAGCGGTTAAGGTCGTTTTACCGTGGTCAACGTGACCGATAGTACCGATATTTACGTGCGGTTTACTGCGGTCAAATTTTTCTTTAGCCATAGTTTTATTTGTTTATTTAGTTTTTGTTTTATTTTCTTTTCTCTTCATCCGGCAGGCCAAACCAAATCGACCATTCAACCGTTATTTATTCATTATCCGCTTGCAATAACCTCTTCTGAGGACAGGCAAACGGAGTTCTTTTTGAGCCGTTGAGCAGGATTGAACTGCCGACCTCTTCCTTACCAAGGAAGTGCTCTACCACTGAGCTACAACGGCTAATATTTTCCTACCCCTCGAACTGCCGGCCTTCCCGACTTGCGGGGATGCTCTACTCCCGATGGATCGGGACTCAAAAACTACCAAATCAGAGATTTGTTGTTTTCTGAGCACTGAGCTGCAACGGCCTGAACTGGTGCCTGTGCTTCACTTATGGTGCCGGGTAATTTACCGGGCACAGCGCACTAACCCATGTTCTTAAGAGCGGGAGACCGGGCTCGAACCGGCTACCTATAGCTTGGAAGGCTATCGCTCTACCAAATGAGCTACTCCCGCATTTTTCCCCGCTTAAACGGACATTTAAAGAACGATGGCATTCTGCAATGCCCTGGTGGGGAGAGAAGGATTCGAACCTTCGAAGTCGTAAGACAACGGATTTACAGTCCGTCCCATTTGGCCACTCTGGAATCTCCCCCTGAAATAATCAAAATGCTGAACCCGGAATGATCAGAAATGCCAAGGGCTAACTTCGCATTTCTGGCACTTCGCATTTTGCACTTCGCCTGAGCCACTTGCCGGGATCGAACCAGCGACCTACTGATTACAAATCAGTTGCTCTACCAGCTGAGCTAAAGTGGCATGAATACTTACTTATTTGTTGAAAGAACATGTAAAAAGTACATACCACTCCCCCCAAAAAAGGACTGCAAATGTAGCATTTTACAGGATGATTTCAAGAAAGCAGCAAAAAAAATGGAGTTTTTTCCCTAAAGAGTGTGTGTAACAGTGGGGCAAAGATAAATCCCCGGGCCTGGTTTCAAAATAAAATAAGCTTCTTTTTCATAACCGGCCTGTTTTAAAGGCAGTAAACCTATAATTCCTTTGATTTTTCCTTATGCTTTTTTACCTGGGCAACCACTTTATCCAGTACAATATCTGTTGCCGTTTCAAAGGTTGATGAGTGCTCTTTGGCAAATATGGGTTTGTTGTTCAGGTGAAGCTTTACTTCCACTGATTTATTACCTTTATGAGGATCTTTTTCAAGCCTGAGGTAAACATTGGCTGCATTTATTCCATCAAAGTAGTTTTCTACCTTTTCCAGCTTTTTCTCAATGAATTGTAACAATTTTTGGTCTGCATCAAAATGAATGGATTGAATGTCGATTTTCATAATTCTGATAATTAAAATGTGAAGTAATCTATGATCTGGGATGTTTCTTATGCACTTCTTTCAATCGCTCAATACTGTTGTGGGTATAAACCTGGGTTGCCGACAGGTTAGCATGGCCTAACAGCTCCTTAATGGCATTCAGATCTGCACCGTTGTTTAACAAATGGGTTGCAAAACTGTGCCTGAGCACGTGCGGACTCCTTTTTTCGATGGATGTTACCGTAGTAAGGTGGCGCCTGACAATATTATAAACAAGTCTGGGGTACAGTTGTTCGCCTTTTGCGGTAACCAGTAAAAATTCATTTGCAAACCCCTCAGCGCGTTTATTATCAAGGTAAAAGGCAAGCTGATCCTTTAATTCGGCCGTAAGAGGTATAATTCTTTCCTTATTTCTTTTACCTGTAACCTTTACCTGGGCCCGGAAAGTATCGATATCCGTTTCCCTCACCCCTATCAGTTCGGAAAGGCGCATTCCTGTTGAATACAACAGGCTGATCAGCATTTTATCCCTTATTCCTTCAAATCCATCATCAAATTTAATTTCATCCAGCAGCCGTTTCATGGGTTGCTCTTCAACGAAAACGGGAAGGCGTTTACCTGCCCTGGGTGCCTGCACCTTTGCCAGCGGGCTTATATCCACAATACCCTCCTTCATCAGAAACTTATAAAAGGCCCGCAACGTGGAGAGCTTACGGTTAACCGAACGGGGCTCGATCCCTTCGTTAAGGAGGTGGGCCAGCCATGAGCGGATGATCAGGTGATTGAGCTGATTAATTTCGTCAATCTTATAGGTGGTTGAAAGGTAGCTGGTAAACTGCTCCAGGTCGGTTTGATAAGAAATAAGCGTATGCCGGGACTGTTTTTTTTCGAATTGAATGTAGTTGCAGAAATTCCCGATTGCACCGGCCAGCTTCATCTCGTAGGCTTAAAGTCACAAATTAGCGAAAATACCTTAAAAACAAAATAGCCTGCGTTAATACACAGGCTATCAGTTAATTTTATTGGGCAGGAGGAGATTATCCGTTGCTTTCCTGCTGTTGCATGTGCAGCTTGTAGGCGGCACGTATTTTTTCCTGGCGTTTTTTGATGCAGGGCTTGGTGAAGGCCTGGCGCGCACGAAGTTCTTTTACAACCCCGGTCTTTTCAAATTTCTTTTTGAATTTTTTCAGCGCCCGGTCTAATGATTCGTTTTCCTTTACGTTTATAAATATCATATTGTTTTCACCTCCTCCCGTTATTCAGGGGGCCACAAAAGTAAGGGTATTTTTGAAAAATAAAAATATGAAGGCGACCTTATTGTTTTTTTGTCCAACTGGTGCCGTCTTTTAATATGATCTTCACTACGCCTTCCTTAAGGTTATAATAAAGTATGTTGCTGTCATTAGGCTGGCCCTGGTCCGGATAGGTTTTAGAAAATATCTTTGTAGCCACCACAAATGAAGTTTGACTTAAGCGAACTGTATCGGTTTGATTTTTTTCGTCAAGCAGATAGGATATATCTATGTTCCAGTTTACATATCCTTTAAAGCTAATCCACAAATTATCGGGCCTTTGGGAGTAAGGATTGAATACATAAGAAAGCAACCATAAATTACTAAAACCTTGCATCTCTTTGTGAAATACCATTCCATAGTTTTCATACATTTCATCTTCGACATAGGGACAATCTGGATTGCCAGAAGTATAAGTATTTAATTTAGCAGGATTCTGGCTTACCGTTGCGCCTGACCCCGGAAGCTCACAGGTATCACCATTACTGCTATAAAAGAAAAGCCGCTCTTTGCATGAGTAAGGTATGACCTCTTTATGATTGGAACTTATTCTATGAACCAAAGACTTTTTATCCGGACAAGGATTATCATTGCGGCTGCTACAACAAATAAAAAACACCGGCAACAACGAAATCAGGGTGAGGATAACTAACCTCATTAATCAAATATATAAAATTCATCCTGCTCAATACCCATACCCCCATTCATCGGCCCGCCTGTTTCCAAGTATTTTGTAATCTTTTTCGTTGATGGCCTGCACCGCTTTTTCCCGGTCCTTATAAAGGGATTTGTGCCTGAAGCTGTAAACAGCCAGCCCCGCATGGAAGAAGATTCCGCAGATCAATGCAATTTTAAAAAGCTTCAAGGCAATCTGCTTCCTTTCAAAAACCCACCGGTAACAATAAAAAGTATAAAACAAAACCAGCGGCAGCAACAGGTAAAATGTGTGGGATGACGGGCCTTTCACCGAAAAGAAAAAAGATGCAAACAAAACAAGATACGACCCAAGCATAACTCGTTTAATGTTCAGCCATGTGCTGTCGGGTTGTTTGATGAAGAAAGCGTAAATGAACAACCCTACCTGCAGGAACCCGAAAAGCAATACATACACTGTAAATGGGGCCATCCAGGGAACTTCCGTTATCACTGCCAGCCGTTCAGCAGTATCGCCTCCCAGCATATAAGGAATTTCAAAGCTCGCCAAAGCGAGATAGCGCGTAAGAATGGTAATGATGTTACCGAAGTTTCCTGCATTGAAAACAATATTTGAGCTGATGGCCTTTGACTGAACTTCGTGCTGCAGAAAAGTTGGAATTAATGTGAGCGCTCCAATTGCAAGTCCTGAGAGGTAGAAGCCCATTCCAGCTATAACACTCATCCTGTCATTTTTCAGCGCTATCAGAAATATCAAACCGGCAAAAGGTATCAGCAAAACCCACGACAAATGCAGTTGCATGATCAAAGTTGTGGTGAGTCCCATAATAAAATACGAGACCTTCTTCCCCATCCATCTTATTGATGGTTCAAACAAACCGAGGAAGGCAATGAAAAATGGAATGGAGAATACAAGCACATAAGACGGATTTACCACCCGGGTGCTGTAGTTCATTGTCCACGGGGCCGTCATAACCCAAAGCCAGGTAACCCATTGCGGGATATCAGTAAACCTTTTTGAGATGAAAAATGCCAGCAATGAAAGGCTGCAAAAGGATAAGATATTCAAAAATATGGTTGGCGATTCGGGAATGTTTGCAATGTAAAACGGCAGCCCCACCAGCAGGCCCTGAAGCGCGCCCGGTATCTGTGAATTGGTGTACACCACATCGGGACCATAGTAGGGCCATGCATGTGTTGTGTACCACTTAAGGCCGATGAGGTAAGTCTGCAATTCGTCAGGAAACCAGAACTCGGAACAGAGGCCAAAAGCAACCCTGAATAAAAAAAGCGCAGCAATCAGTGCTATAAGATGCGTTTTTTTCATTTCACTGTTCACTTAATGCAATCAACTTCCCTGCAAGATAATGCCAGGTGAATTTTTCCTTTTCTACCCGGATTTGATCAATAAAACCCTGCGCCCGCTGTGCGGTATAAAAATCTATGATGGCATCTGCTATCATCCTTGCATCCGGTTTAACCACATACCCTACTTTGCGGTCAGGTACCAGCTCGGCAAGTCCGCCCACATCGGTAACCAGCATGGGTTTATCATAAAAATACGCAATCTGGGTAACCCCGCTTTGCGTTGCATTTAAGTACGTCTGCACAACCATGTCGGCCGCATTAAAATAATTGCTCACCTCACTGTTTGGAATAAAATCCGTTCGCAAAACAAGGCTGCCGGCCAGGTTATGCGCAGCAATCAGATCATCGTAGGGCTTGCGGTCTTCATAGAATTCTCCGGCAACAATCAGCTTAATATTTAATTTTTTTATTCTTTCATCGGTCATGCTCTCCAGCAATAAACCAAGACCCTTGTATTTGCGGATAAAACCAAAAAAAAGCAGGTAACGGCCGTTTGCTTCCAGGCCAAGTTTTTCTCTTGCGTCTTCTTTCCCCGTTGCAGGGCCGAACATGTCGTACATCGGGTGAGGAACATAGGCGGCAGGCTTTCCGGGTTGCAGCGCACGGGCCTGTTGCGCTACAGCTTCCGACATGCTGAGGAAACCATCACAGGCATTTAAAAAATACCCTGTGAAAGCCGTATCAAAAAAGCGTTTCTCATGCGGGTAAATGTTATCGGTTATGGCAATAACGCGGGTATGGCCATTTTTTTTTATCAGCCGTGCAATTGTTCCGAAAGCAGGCGCCATAAAGCTCATCCAGTAGCGGAAAATCACCAGGTCATACTTTTTTCTGGCGAGGCGCTTTCCCAGGGTTATCCAGTTAACAGGATTAACTGAGTTTATGTCAGGATGAATACTAATTCCCTCAGGAGGCGGATCAGTTGAATACTGGGTTTTTCCCGGAAAAAGAAAGGAAGGATATTGAAGGCTGAAGCTGAGGATTTCGCAGGCGTGGCCCAAAGCAATGAACTCCCTGCACAAGCGCTCATCGTAGGTGGCAAGCCCTCCGCGCAGCGGGTAGGCAGGTCCCACAATCAGTACCTTTTTTTTTGTCATCCGATCCGCCTGGTTATGCCGTACACGTTACGTTCGGAAGCGTTACGTGATATCATTTCAGCAATAAAACCTGCCATAAACAATTGCACCCCGATGATAGAGGAAACGAGGGCCAGGTAAAACATGGGCTGATCGGTTATATTTCGCGGAAGGGTATTGCCTGAGTATACGTAAGAAATCTTTTCAGCAATCAGGTAAACCGTAACAATGGCGCCAAAGAAAAAGACCAGCGTTCCCAGTACCCCGAAAAAGTGCATGGGCTTTTTACTGAACTTGGATACAAAGAAAATGGTCAGCAGATCAAGAAAGCCGTTGATAAAACGATTCAGCCCGAATTTGGTCTTGCCGTATTTGCGCGGCCTGTGCTGCACCACCTTCTCACCTATTTTATAAAAGCCGCCCCACTTTGCAATTACAGGGATATAACGGTGCATTTCATTATACACCTCTATACCCTTTACCACTTCCTGCCGGTAAGCCTTGAGACCGCAATTGAAATCGTGCAGCTTAATTCCCGAGATGGATGCGGTTACCCCGTTGAACAACTTGGTTGGAATGGTTTTGCTAAGGGGATCGTAACGTTTCTTCTTCCATCCGCTCACCAGGTCGTATCCTTCATCAATAATCATTTTATACAGGCCGGGTATTTCATCCGGACTGTCCTGCATATCTGCATCCATGGTAATTACCACGTCACCTTTGCACTCATGAAATCCTACATTCAGGGCAGCGGATTTGCCATAGTTTCTTCTGAACTTAATTCCTTTAACGCGGGGATTGGTTTTATTGGCTTCCTCCACTATTTTCCAGGAGCCATCCGTGCTGCCATCATCTATCATTACAATCTCATAAGAAAAGCTGTTGTCAAGCATCACCTTTTCTATCCAACTGATCAGTTCAGGGAGCGATTCTTCTTCATCAATAAAAGGTATTACAACTGAGATTTGAGGGTTTTCCAATGTCATGCAATAACGGTTAAATGGCCTCTTCCGGGGCTTTCTTTTTCATGATAGCAGCTATAATCAACGCGGGAATAAGCTGAAATAGCATACCCTTTAAATAGTTGGTAAGCGATGACAGACCCGACCTTGAAAAGTCTTCCCTTTCCATCTTTTCAATCGTCTGGTCGATGCTTTCCTGCGGGGCTCCCCACTTTTCCATCATTCCTACGGTTTTATCAAGCACCTTTTCTTTAAGGTAGCCGGCCAGTTCCTTATCGATAAAATTATAAAGGATATAATCATAAATCGTGTACAGTAAATTGCCGATGGCAACACATAACATGCAAAGCAAAAATGCATTGGCGAATGAAATGATGTTACCATTCTCCCTTTTCCATTCCCGGACGCACAATACCGTTATTACGATACCTACCAGCAGAATAACAAACATGTAGGTGAAGCTTATCATGTATTCCTTGTTGAAGAAATACAGGATCAGGTTCAGTCCGATATTAACGAAACCCAGAATGAGGCCATATTTGATGCCGGTTTGCACCAGACTTGGCTTTTCAATATTTGTTTCCATGCCCACAATGTTAGTAAAATATTTGATAAATGTACCGGGCTGATATTAACAGGGAACTACGCTGCATAGGTTCGTATCGCAGCCAGCAAAGCTTTTTCTGCCGGATTCAGCATAGCCTCCTCCTGCTGGTCTTCGTCACCCTGAAAAAAAAGCACAAACGGTATAAGCAGGTTTTTGAGCTCGTGGGTGTCGGGAAGCGATTTTTCAATCTTACGCAGACTTTCAATATCTGCTTCCTCGATATCTTCATGAATGATCATCGGCTCATATATCCTGTATTCATCCTGGTATTCGTCCTGGTCGGCCAGCATAAAGTCTTCAAGGAAATCTTCCAGGGAGAAATGAATTTCCGCTTCGTTGGTATCGCTGATATACAGTAAAAGGTTCAGCAATTCGCTGCCCCGGTTTAGGGTTTCAGCCTCCAACTGCTCCCATTCCTCACTCTCAAAATATGACGGGGGTGTCTCCTCATCAGATAACCAGCCGATCATCATCAGGTCAAAGAAGGCATCTTCGAGTTCCTTATACTCAGGATGCTCATCAAGCAACCTGTCTAAATCTTTAAGCTGCTCAGGGTATGAGTTCCCGTTCCGGAAAATACCAAAGATTTCACCTGATATATCAGTTGTATTTTTTGCCATGCTGTAAGTGGCCACCATGGCTGCAACGGCTTCTTCAATTTTGTTGTTCATGGGTCGTAAACTTTTAAGCCTGCATGCGAATAAGCTGCTGTTTGGAATATACCGCTACCGCCTTGCCCTGCAGGGTTTGATTCAGCAATGGGGAGTTGAGCGATTTGGAGCGATTGCTGTTTGAATCGAATATCCAGGAGGCTGAGGGATTAAAGATCGTAAGCTCCGCGGGAGAACCGGCTTCAATCTGAACCGGAGCAATCCCTAGAATTTTCCTTGGATTAACGGACAATACCTGCACCAGCCTGTTGTCATCAAAGCCTTTAGGCTTGTACATATTAATGAGCGCATACAGGGTTTGCAGGCCTGTCATTCCGGGTGCGGCAAATTCATACTCTACCGCCTTGCCTTCTATATTTTCAGGGGTGTGATCGCTTACAATGCAATCAACCGTTCCGTCAATAACCGCATCCCACAGTGCCTTCCTGTCGTCTTTTCCCCGCAGAGGCGGATTAAGCTTAAAATTACTGTCGTACTCCTTAAGATTTTCATCGGTGAAACATAAATTGGCCACCGCCACATCGCACGTTACAGCCAGCCCGTCCCGTTTGGCTTTACGGATAACATCAAGGCTTCCTCTGCTGCTGATATGGGAAAAATGAACCCTTCCTTCGGTATAACGGCACAGCTCAATATCGCGTCTTACGATCAATTCCTCGGCAACATTGGGCTGACCTTTAATGCCGAGCATGGTGCTTACAAGCCCTTCGTGCATGCCGCCATTTCCGCCCAGGCTTTTGTCTTCAGGGTGGCTTAGAACAAGCCCACCAAATATTTTGGCATATAAAAGCGCCCGCATCATCAAACCTGCATCCTTAATGGGCTTGTTGCCATCGGTAAAGGCTGCTGCGCCTGCACCATGCATATCATATAACTCTGCCAGCTCACCTCCGTGCTGTTCTTTACTGATACAGCCGTAAGGATGCACATATACAGGCAGGTCAGCCGATTTTGTAAGGATATATTCAATCGTGCTTTTTGTATCTGCAGAGGGTAAGGTTGAGGGTAAGCAGGCCATCCGTGTAAAACCACCGGCCAATGCAGCCTGTGCGCCCGAACGGATATCTTCCTTATACTCATAACCGGGATCCTGCAGCGAAACCCTCATATCAAACCAGCCAGGAGAAATATTTGCCCCGTTTGCATCAAAACGCTGAACACTTTTTGCCGTAGCGGCAAAAGCTTTTTTTGAAGACACCTGAACATTTTCGATCAGGTTATCATGAACAAGAATATCACAGGTTTTGCCGTTAAAGGCCGATTGGGGGTCGCAAACGCGGGCGTTTAGGATCAGTAGCTTCATTTTCAAGAAGGGAAGTGATAGACTGCCCTGCCTGAAAGGCAAAAGTATTGAAAAGATAACTGAAACGGAAAAGTCGGGGAAAAGTTTATCGCAGGCTTATTTCATCAGGCGCAACAGGAGTACCTCTGCAATCAGGAAAAACAATGCAGCCAGCAGGGCATAGCGCCACAATGCAATGCCGTTTGCTTCGCGGGCTATCTGGTTTTTAAGCACTCCGATATCATTTTTTAAAACTTTAAAATTATGCGCTGCTGCGATCGTGTTCAGCTCATGTTCGTTTAAAACTTCTGTAAAGGATTCGCTTCTTTTGTAATTCATGGCTACAGTCAAAGCCAGGTTCTGCTTGTTTCCCGCATAAATATCATAAAAGCCGGCTTCCTTTATCTGGTGATCAATGTATATAAACTTCTTCCCATCCTGATTTTCGATATCACTTACCATATCGAAATTCTTGTTGGATACATGGGCAAGCTTCTCCGTGGTTTGGGCTTCGAATTGTAACCGCGTGTCCTCATCAATAATATAGGAAAGGTTTCCCGCCTGCCGCTTTCCAAGGCCTGCCTTAAACATAAAAGGCACAAAAAAAGCATGTTTCTGAAAATTCCCCCATTCATTCTGCAGGGGGATGGCAAGCGAATAAACCATGCCTTTTTTAAAGTTTGTTTTGCAAATAAAAGGCTGCCCATTGTTTAATTTCATCAGTGCAATACCGTTGCTCGAAGCCGGCAATTGCAGGTTGTAGTAACTGTTTACCCAGGGCATTTCAGCATGTTGTGGAATTTTAACAAACACATCTTTAAAAATCTCATCGAAAGTATTGATGTGGGTTACATTCAGTTTCTGACGGCTTAATCCATTGAATAAAGCTGCATGCAGTCGGGAACAAAACTGGTTAAGATTTGGAATGTCTGCGGTCGCGGAAGGTGGCACCAATAATAACGTCCCCCCCTCTTCAACAAATTTTATCAGTTCTTCGGCAAGTCCTGAAGAAATTGCCTGTGGCTCGTTAAGAATGATAAGTTGCTGGGAGGCAAAAGCTGAATAATTAAGCTGAAGTTGTTGCTGCTGGGTTACCTTGTAAAAATCATCCGGTTCAAAGATCTTTCCGAGAAATGCATTTTGCGTGCTTCCGTTAATAATCAACACCCTGCTTTCATTCATCGGCCTGATGACGAAGAAATATTTGTCGTCAAAAGTAACAGGGTTGTCAAGTATGCTTAACTCACCCTTTTGTTGAGGTAATCCATCCGGGGTAAAAGCAATTTCCACATCTGCACCCCCCCCCGCCTCACACGAAAAATTAACAAGTCCTTTTTGCACCTGGTTTATTTTCAGACTGAGGGGCGCATTCTCTATTGCCTGTTCCCCTGCATTCCGCAGCCTTACCTGCAAGGTTACCGGCTCCCGGGCCCGGATGGTGGGCTTCCGGAGCCAGGCGCTATCAATAAAAACATTTTGCTGTTGATTAGCCTGAATGGGAATCAGCTTCACCTGGAGGGAAGTATCCCCCCTTACATTGCGGGGAATAATATTTTTTTGAAAGTCGCTTAAAATATAGCTGATTCTGTTAGCACCCCTGCTCATTTCCATGGCCTGCTTTTGCCTGGAGATAACCTCAGCAAGGCTTTTGCTGGCGGCACTTGTTTTTAGTTCATTCAGCTTGTCGAAAAAATCTTTTTTATTCACCAGATGCTGGTGCTGGGCTTCAAAATCGCAGCTCAGCAACTGAAACTGGTCTGCGTCTTTGTAAATAGTGGCTATTTCGCGGGCCTTATTTTTGGCTACCTCCAGCAATTCACCTTCCTCGCCTGTCGCACTCATGCTGAAACTGTTATCTACAAAAATGCTGATAACATTTCCGCCTTTAATAGGGGTTTGCTCTGATAACTGTAAAGTCGGCTGTGCGAAAGCAAGCACAAGCAATGTAATGGCAAGTATTCTACAGAGCAGAACAAGGTAATTTTTGATTTTTTGCTGTTTCTGATTTTGCTCGACAACCTCTTTAATAAACCGTATATCGCTGAATACAATTTTTTTATACCGTCTGAAATTAAAGAAATGAATAATAATAGGGATCGAAACCCCGGCCAGAGCAAATAAAAATGACGGATAAAGAAATTGCATCAGGGCAATATTACAAAGGTTTTTGTTGACAAGTTGCTCAAACTTCTGCCGCTTAACCAAAAACATATACCTGATAATAGTTAATATTTGCATTCAAATAGAAGAGATATGATCATCGACCTCAAAGGGAAAAATGCGCTGGTGTGCGGCAGCAGCAAGGGTATTGGTTATGCCATAGCATGCCGCTTTGCCGAGCTGGGAGCTACGGTTACCATGATGGCAAGAAACGGCACTTTGCTGGAACGCGTGGTACGGGACCTCGATACCTCGGCCGGCCAAACCCATAATATTCTGGTTGCTGACTTTACTAAACCTCAACAGGTGCGCGAGGCCATCGAAAAAAAGCTAAACGATCATTATATTTATAATATCCTTGTTAATAACAACGGTGGTCCTTCCCCGGGTCCCATTATCAATGCCCGCGAAGAGGAATTTCTGGAGGCTATGAACGCTCATCTGCTCAGTAGTCATCAATTGGTGCAAAGTACGGTTGACGGTATGAAGCAATCCGGTTATGGAAGAATAATAAATATTATCTCAACCAGTGTTAAAATTCCACTCCGCGATCTGGGAGTTTCCAACACCGTCCGTGGAGCTATGGCAAACTGGAGCAAAACCCTGGCTAATGAGTTGGCGCCATGGAAAATCACAGTAAATAATATCCTTCCCGGAGCAACCTCAACCGATCGCCTTAAGCAAATAATTAGTGGTAAAGCAGTAAAAAAAGGTTCTGAGGAAAGCATTGTAGAAAAAGAAATGCTTCAGGAAGTTCCCATGGGCCGCTTTGCCTCACCCGATGAAATAGCGTACGCTGCATGCTTTCTTGCAAGTGCGTATGCATCCTATATCACCGGAATTAATCTCCCTGTTGATGGAGGGCGAACCGGAAGTCTCTGATTAGTTCCAGTACGATCCGCGTCCCCCGGGTGTGTGTAGTAAAATACCAGCCACTTTTCTGTATTTACCGTCCACGCGCTTTAGAAGGGTAACGCTGTTGATAGGAAATCTGCGTTGATAGGTTTGATCTGCAAAAATGCGCTCAACATGATTGAGTTGATTGGGCTCAAGCCCGTTGGCAATTGTAATATGTGGATTGGGTTGATTATAACGCCTTTCCCGGGCAGGCACCAACCTTGAAATAAGGTTAATAATGATTTTCTGAAGATAAACGATTCTGTCTTTGTTATCTACATCAATGTAGAAGGTACTCGTCTTATTTTCAAACTTCCCAAAGTTCCGGGTCATAACTTCGAATGAAGGTATGTAACACAAATGGTTGTCCATCCTTTTAATCAGTTGCTGCTCTTTGTGCTCATCAAAGTAAAACTTAATGATGGAAATATGCGGTTTAAAGTGTCGGTCGGTATAATCCCCGATAATATTTCCTACCAGGGTTTTATACTGCGTAACTTCCTGGCATATTTCCTGGGAAGGTTCGATCAGGAATGAATATTCTTTTTTTGAAGTGGGTAGAACTTCCTGGTTAAACAGGTTTACAACTTGGGTTTCCATAACATGGTCAATTATATGATGGTTGTGATTAATTTATATGCTTATCACTCTTCAGATTTATTCCCCGGAGTTGGTCCTCAAGCCTTGTCAGTCGTTGGGCAATCTGGTCCTGGGTTGAGATTGCTTCGGGCATCTCATTACTGAAATAATTAATAAACTTCCATACTTCGCTAACTTCACCAATAGCTACCTCATATGGCGTATATGCAGGGTTTAATGATGCTAGCATTAAGCTACGCTTTTGCCTGATCTGGTTAGTAACGATTTTAAAAACAGCTCCCTCTTCGTGGGTAACAATAATGTATCCATGCCCGCTTTTAATATCCTCCCAGTTTTGTACATATTCTCCAACTACATAGGAATCACTGGGAATAGGCAGCATCGAATCTCCTTCGATCTGAAATGCCCTGTATTTCCTTTCCCTCGAAAGAAATGGCAATTGAAAAGTAGGCAAAGTTGCAATGAAATCAGGGTCACTGAACCCTGCCGTGTATCCTGCTCTGGCTTTTAAAGGCACCAGTTCAATATTTTCTTTGTTATACTGGTTAACAGTAGTTGCCAACACTCGAAGGCTTCCACCCCTTAAATATTCTTCCTCCAACTGACGTATTTTGAGTTCTGAAACCTTGCTAAGATCAGTACATATAAGATTATCTATACTGATTTTAAAATATTGATTAAGCTTTATTAGAAAATCAATAGGCGGATTTTGAGCAACGCCATTTTCGTAGCTATTCAATTTAGATCTGGTTATACCTAATGCTTCGGCTAATTCATGTTGGTTTTTTTTGTCCCTGTTACGAAGGAACCTGAGATTGTTTGAAAAGGAATGCATAATCAATAGTTAAAAATATTAACAAATTTATGTTAATTTTTTAAGCAAATGCAAATTCCTTCTAAAATT